>Ga0116227_10000097_pt1 | contig 143264 bp, 132 predicted proteins | sample S1TSphgellanicum_FD_89693 | JGI IMG/M metagenome (GOLD analysis project Ga0116227, IMG submission 89693) | Host-associated microbial communities from peat moss isolated from Minnesota, USA - S1T2_Fb - Sphagnum magellanicum MG | ecosystem: Host-associated > Plants > Peat moss > Unclassified...
AGGGGCATGGCACGAATGGGACATTCACGAAATTGATATGGCTGTTCCGCTTTCTCCATCAGAAGTACTTTTAAAACGTCACGCCATTTTATACCACCAGTCTCAAAAAGACAGGGTAATGTTTCAGGGTAATGACTCAAGGGAATTCTGGGTGAGAGCCGAAGACCGTAACAAAAATACTGCGATTTTATACGATGATTTAGGATTGGCAGAATATGAAGCAATCGAAGCCTTTAAACGTTTTGATTACTAGAAATATTGAAATTTTGTGACAGGATCTTTTAATTTTAAACAAAATCGAAATATTTTTAATCAAATTTAAAAGAGCCTGTTTCATTACCTTATTATCTTCGTTTAGTACTAAATCACAAGTAAACAAACAATTTAACGGAATAAAAATCTAAAAAAAACCTGCTATTATTGCAATTTAAATACACGTTTTTTCTGTCAGTATTTCTTGTTTTACACAAGGATATTAATAGTTTTGCGTTTTATAATTAAAACCCCAAATTTAACCTACAAACCTTATGAGAAAAACCATTTCTTATTTTTTGCCATTGGCATTATTCGCAGGCGTTCTTTTTAGCTGCAGCGATGATGACTCAAAAGGCGACAATTACGACCCCAATTATCTGGCCGTCATTGATGCGACTGCTTTACCTAAGGAAAACAGGCCCATGACGATGTTTGATGACGACGAAAGTTCATCAAAAATGTATGATAACAAAGATCGTTGGTTTCGTGTCAACCAACCAATGCAAATCATCCAAAAAGGAAAAGATTCCGTACAGGTTTCCCTTTATTCCCCAGTTGGATTAAGTGACGTAAAAGTCTATGCTAAATTAGCCAACTATGACAAGCGCTTTTTAATTTACGAATTTTCTAAAGTTCCTGCTTTTCATCGTTCATTTCACCAGCTTCCTTTGGTTTCAGGAAAACATGATTATCAGTTAGAAAACGGTAAAACAGTAACGATTGACAAAATCGACGGATTTTCTTCGGGTGCGATCGAATTTTCGGTAGAATCAAGTGATCCTCTATTTGCAAAATTCAAAAAAATTAAATCGGCACGACTGGTACAATTCAGTACGCAGTACCATCTTAATAATCCTGCTGATGATCCTAATAAATATTTGCCTATGAATCCTGTTTTGGCAAAAGAAGCGATCACCATGATCATCAACTTCTCGTATGCGATCAGTCATCCTATTTATTATGACACCTTCATGAATTTTGATCGATACAAAAAAGAACAGGCAGCAACAGCCGGAACGGCAACTGTAAATGGTGCATTGAACTGGCACGGAAATGTTGACGATGATGCCGCAAACGGTGTATATGACTATTTGACCAAAGCTCAAATTGAAACGGCTTACAATACTTACATCGACAACCGAACTTTGAATATGGCCATGGTTGGCGGAGGTTCTGCCTGGGGAGGCGGTGCATTAGCTTCTCAATGGGAATCTGGTTATGTAACCGGGCACTGGAAAGGCGAAATGTCAGTTTGGTCACACGAATACTCACACCATAGCGGCTACAGCCACAGCAGTAATTTAGCCAATAGTGGCGAAGGCGGTGGTCAGCAAGAGATGTTGACTCATTTTTATAAATATTTAATTTATCTGAATGATCTTCCGTTCACGGATCCGGATGTATTAAAAGGATATACAAAAACGAAATATCTAACAGGAACTTACAGCAAACCTGTTTTTAAAGTTGACCCAAAAAATCCATTTTTAGTAAAATATAAAGAAGACGGAAAATGGAAATAACCTATAAAACTATTATGAGCAAAATACCTTTTTTACTACTATTACTTTGCCTTTTTACCAATTGCAGCAAGGATTCTTCAGGCGACGACCCCGCTTCTTACGACTACTTCTATCCAACAGATGAAGCCACAATAACAGCGGCTCAGGTTGGCGACGGAACAGGAACTTTAGATCCTAAAGGAATCACAATTGCCAACGAAAAATTATATGTGGCCAATGGTAATGTACTGGAAGTGTTCAACGCTGTCACTTTAAAACATATCAAAACCATTACAGAATATAAAAAAGGAACCACAACAATTCCGTTAACAGAAATTACTTCTGTTGCTGTTGATAATGGCCGAATTTATATTGGAAGCCGTGAGTCAAGACTTTTTGTAATGGATGAAAATACCAATGCGGGAATCAGCACAGTTGGAAATGGTCAATGGTGGAATACTTTTGTACACGTTTTTGGTGTCGTGGTAAAAGACGGACTGGTTTTCGTAAAGGAAAAAGAAACTTCTATCAAGGTTTTTGAAACTTCTCAAATTACCGAAACCAGTGCATGGGATTTAAAACCTATCGCGAAACTAAATACTTTAAACGGTTTCGATCAGGTATATTCGCTGGACGTAGAAAATGGGAATTTAGTAGTAGCGGGAAGAGATGCCAAAAGCTATTTGTATTATAACATTGCTGCTATTAAGGCCAATGCTGCCAAATCGCTGACTGAACCATTACAACCGGAAACTTCTACTTTTAATGCTAAACCAATAGCGATTAGTTTTAGTAAGGACTGGGCAATTACTTCAGAAAATTCAGGAAGTACCAATTTCCTTCGCCTTTATCCTAAAGCAGAGTTCATGAAACGCAATTATACTGCAAGTGTAAATGCTTCTGATGTTTTAGGGCAAAATCCTTTTGGAACTATTGTAAGTGTTGCACAACTTAATGACCGTTTGTTTTTGTCTGATAATACCAATAAAACCATCAGAGTTATTAAACTGAATAAATCTGTGATTGCTGAACAAAATTAAATTTTAAATTTCAATTTTTTAAGATTCCAAAAATCTGAAATTTTTACAATAGAAATCTCAAATTCCTTTATTGGAATTTGGGATTTTTTTATTTGGAATTTTTAATCTGAAATAAATCGTAACTTTTCATGCTTTTTCAAGACCAATCTTAAAAAAACATGACAACAGATATCATAGAATTAAATGATTTTATTGTTTTAATCGAACAATCGAATACCGATAAAACATTTGTTCAGCAATGTGAAATCGAAGGCGATGCCGTGGGATTTGCTTTTTATGGTTCCGGAAATGTCGAACTGGAAATCAAACACAACGATCAAACCCAATATCTCATGAATACTACAGGTTTGGCGATTTGTTTTTTCGGAAATCAAAAAGTAGCCTTCTCACATAAAATAGAACCAGATAAACCTCTGCAGTCGATCAGTATTTTTACCAAACCCAAGCACCTTCATTCTTTGCCTCAGGCCGAAAAAGAGATTTTTGAAAACTATCTTCCCGAATTACTGCATCCAAACGAACATTTTGTAAAAGGTCCTTCGTTTTATATGACTTTAGATATGCAACTGGCGGTTCAGAAAATCTTCAATACCAACTATACCGGCAACACTAGATTGTTATTTTTAAAAAGTCAGATCAATGAGCTTCTCGCCCATTTCTTTGCCCTTTTGGCCACAGGAACCAAAATTGACTTCTCTGAAATCGATAAAAACAAATTGTACAAAGCGAAGGAAATTGTGACCAATAGTTATTCGAAACCACCTTCGATTACGCAATTATCCCAAATGGTAGGTTTGAACAGTAATAAACTCAAAAAGAATTTTAAAGAACTTTTTGGTATTCCGGTCTTTAAATTTGTTCAGGAAGAACGATTGCATAAAGCCTATGAATTGCTTCGTAACAGCGAAAAAACGGTGCAGGAATCAGCCTGGGAAGTTGGGTATGAAAGTTTGAGTTCGTTCTCGAATGCTTTTCATAAAAAATTTGGAATGCGTCCTAATGATGTGCGCCAACAATTCCTTTCAGACAAATCTTAATTCTTTTGCGACAAATGATTCTTTTTTAGTCTCAGCACCTTTGTATCAGTAATCATTTAAAAAAGATATTGATATGAAAAATACAACCATTTTAGTGCTGGGTTCCAACGGGAAAACAGGACGCAGAGTAGTGGAAAGATTAGGAAGAATCGAAAACATCGACATTCGTTTAGGGTCCAGAAATGAGAAAATCCCTTTTGATTGGGAAAAGCCGGAAACCTGGGAAAAAGTGCTTCAGGGTATCGATTCGGTCTATATTACTTATCAGCCGGATCTGGCCGTTCCTTCATCAGTAGATACTATTGAGAATTTTACTTCTCTCGCTACAAAATCAGGCGTACAAAAAATAGTTTTACTTTCCGGAAGAGGCGAAAAAGAAGCGCAGCTTTGTGAAGAAATCGTAAAAAAGAATGCCAAAAACTGGACAATCGTCCGTGCGGGCTGGTTCAATCAAAACTTTAGCGAAAGCTTTTTTCTCGATCCTGTTTTAGCCGGATTCGTTGCCTTGCCAAGAGCAGAAGCACTCGAGCCTTTTACAGATGCTGACGATATTGCTGAGGTCGTGACTACTGTTCTTTTAGATAATCAGCACAACGAACAAACCTATGAATTGACCGGGCCAAGATTATTAACTTTTGAACAAGCGGTAAACGAAATTGCGAATGCCAGCAACAGAAACATCACTTTTCAGGGATTGTCTTTAGCAGAATATATTGCAATGCTTCGCGAATACCAGGTTCCGGAAGATCATATCTGGCTGGTGAATTATCTTTTTGAACAGGTTTTGGATGGCCGAAATTCGAGTATAACTTCTGACATCGAAAAAGTTTTGGGCAGAAAAGCAAAAGATTTTTCTGCTTACGCGAAAGAAACAGCGAAAACCGGAATCTGGAATGTTTGATGCACCCTGTTTTGTTGTTTTTAATTTCACGCAGATTACAAGGATTCGTTAAAGCGAAAACGCGAATTTAAACGGATTTTTTATCTTTTGAATTTAATTTGTGATACAGTTTTATTCTCATTCTTTCAGGTAACTTTGACAAAGTTGCGCGCAAATCCTTAATCTGCACAATCCGGCGGGTATCAAAAACTAAGTCACCACAATATTTTCATTTACAGCATAAAACCAAAAAAGACTGCCTTTTCAGACAGTCTTTTATATTTCTTAAGATAACAATGTATTAGATCTTTATTTCTTTTGCAGCAGCATCTTTCGATTTTACTAACTGATTGACTCTCCAGATTAAAAACACAGTACAAAGTGTAATAATTGCAATTACATATCCTAAAATATCATAATTTTCCAGTGGCGAGGTTTTTGTTTTCTGATGTACGATGTATCCTGCACAAACCGCTGCAATTCCGCCTGCAATTTGCTGTAGCGAAGAAGATATCGACATATAAGCACCACGGTCTTCTAATCCGGGAATAGCAGTATTTAGGGTTGTCGCAGGAATCATTCGGCTCATAATTCCCATAAACAAAATCATGTTGATCACCACGATTTCCCATAACGGAATAGGGTTCAGATTGGTGTAAATCAAAATCATAATGATAGAAAGTATAGAACCCGCCGCAAACAATTTAAACTTGCTTATTTTATCACTTAGCTTTCCGACCAAAGGCATGATAAAAAGTACTGAAAGTCCGGTAAAGAAAAATACCATTGGTAATTCTAATTGGCTTATCTGAATGTTATTGACTAAAAAGGCGCTTCCAAAAGGCTGTAACATAAAACCTCCTACCGAAAGAAATGCAATAGAAGCAAAACCTATCTGGTATTGTTTATTGCTTATAGTATGCCATAAATGCAAAAACGGACTTTTATCTGATTGTACTTCAAGGTGTTTGATAATGGGCTCCATCTGAGTCATAATAGCAATGAGAATCAAAACTCCTAAAACGGCGATCATTATAAAGGCTGAATGCCATCCCCAATTGTTGGCAAAATACAAACCAACCGGAATTCCGAGAATCTGGCTGCTGGCAAAAGCCATTTGTATAAAACCCATGACACGGCCTCTTTGATGAATAACAAACAAATCGGTTACGATTGCTAAAGATACAGAACCAATTACACCGCCAAAAAGTCCGGTAACGATTCTGGCCATAAGCAACATAATATAACTTGTAGAAAGTGCGCAAAAAACGGTACCAATAATAAATCCGGTATAAAAGAAGATCAATAATTTTTTTCGGTCGAATTTATCTGCAAAACCTGCGGCTAATAATCCGGAAATTCCGGCACTAAAAGCATAAGCTGAAACGGCAAACCCAAAATTTGCAGTGGTCATATCAAGGGTTTTCATTAAGATATCTCCCAGCGGAGAAATAACCATAAAATCAAGAATTACAGTAAACTGTAAAAGTGCCAGAATAGCGATAATGATTTTTTGGTGAGAAGTAAAAGCGGGACTGTTCCCTATTGTTTTTTCCATATAAAGTGGTTCTTTTTTATTAATTTAATTCCTGGCATTCATGACCAAATTCGTTGATCATACCAATAATTGTTTCGGGTTTTAATACATTCGAAACAACGCGAAGTACACAATCGACATCTTCGTGATCGATACTCCATTGTTGTATATCCTGATGTTCATCAAGCGTTTTACGCAGCTGGCAAGCCGGATCTACAGTGGTAATGTTTGTTTTAAAAACGTGTATTGTATTTAAATCTGTTTCCATTATTTTTCATGGTTTTAAAGCTTTTATGGTTCGGCTAAAAGCTTCTTTCATAATTTCTTTGGTAAGCTTAAATGGCTTTCCTCCCATACTCTTACCCTCAGTATGCAAGTTCAACAGCGTGTATAATGGTCCATAAGCGACGGACCAAAAAGCTTCAAATGTCATTGGGACCAGTTCTTTATTACGGAGTCCGTTATCCATAAACTCAGTCATAATCTTTCTGAAATCTGCAAACTCTTTAATAGAATCCAGAATGATTTCTGAGTGAGGGGAATGTTTGATGATTTCAAAAAAAGCAACTTCCTTTGGGTATTTCATGGTAAACGCCGCGCGGTTTTCCCATTGCTTCCATAATCCTTCTTCAAACGACATTTGAGGTGAAAAGTTTTTTACCGTATTGGTAAAATATTCCAGTGCAGTTATAGCACCTATTTTTTGTATTAAATCATCTTTGTCTTTGTAGTAAATGTATAAAGTCCCAACAGAAATTGAACAGGCCTTCGCCAGCTTATTCATGCTGAAACCCTGAAATCCGTCTCGTACGATTTGATCAATGGCAGTAGCAATTACCAGTTTCTCCTTATCAACATCACGTATTCTCATGGTATATTTTTTGACAAAGATAAAACAATAAATGAATGAACATTCTTTTATTAATTATTTTTTTTCAATTTATTTTTAATGAAGAAACACGACAGTCACTAAGCCTCGGGATAAAAACATGTCTGGTATGAAATATGATTTTACATAATCTTGGTGTGAAAAAAACATAGTAAACGGTTTCAACCGTTTGGACATAATATATTTAAAGATGTTTTATTATGATTCGTTTCCCGTGGTTGAAACCACGGGCTAAAATGTACTATTTGTAAAAAATCCTTTTTAATCCTTTTCATCAGTGGCTATAAAAACAGAACACACTTTACTCCATAAAAAAACTCCTGCTCAGATGAACAGGAGTTTCAAAAAACAAATCTAATTTCTATTTCTAATCTAATTCTAAGTATTTAATTTTAAGCTAAACCACGTGTCAGCCAGCCTCTTTTATTGGCTGTAACGATAGCATATGGTGTGATCCAGAATAAGCTAAAGGTGTAAAAAAGACTATATGAATACGCCCAAAGCGAATCTGAAAAATTATATCTCTTGGCGTAAAACAAAACAGGGAAACTCGAAACAATTAATATTCCCAATAACGTAGAACTTAAAAACAATAGCGGATGAATGGCAATAAAAAAGAACATAAAAAGCATAAACGGATACGCCATAGCGATTCTTAATGCCTGGTTCAGCCATAAAAGTCTTGAACCAAATTTAGATTCTGTTCTAAAATCTGTAAACACATATTTTGCCATTGCGATGTTCTCACGCACATTGCTTCTGCTCCATCTGATAAACATTTTGTATAATCCGGTGTATTCTTCCGGAACGTTTGTCAAAACATAAGCATTTCTCTGAAACAATACTTGTTGTCCTTGTTTCAGGATCATGTTGGTCATCGCACGGTCTTCACCAATGTCAGACGGCTGTCCCATAAAAGTCTGGTTGATCCATTCGTCAAGACAGGCAAAAACGGCTGTTTTACGATAGGCTGCTGCTGCTCCCGGAGTACAAAGCACAGAACCTAACTGACTTTCGGCAGAACGCATGAATTCGAAACTCATTACGAAACTTACATTCAGCATTTTTGGCAGGATGGCTTTTTTACTGTTTAGTACGTGAACGTTTCCGGCAACGGCTCCACATTTTTCATTTACCACAAACGGACTCACTAAATTACGTAAAGTATCTTTTTTCACGATCGAATCACTATCTACCGTTACAAAAATTTCACCTTTTCCTAATTCAAATCCACGGTATAAGGCGTGACGTTTTCCGGCATTTGCAGGTTGTTGAAAAATCGTCAGACGATCCCCTAATTTTACTTTGGCCTGTTGCATCCAGTACCAGGTATCATCTTTACTTCCGTCATCAACGGCTAATATTTCCAGTTTATGAGCAGGGAAATCACTGTCGGCCAGACTCAATAAAGTATCCCAAACCAGTTTTCCTTCGTTATACGCAGGAACGATTACGGTAACGGTTGGCAGTAATTCATCTGTAACCGATTCGATTGGTTTGTATTTAAAAAACAAGTATAAGTTATACAAGAAAACTCCTGTCTGAAAAACAAATAATAATCCCGCAATCACCAAAAACGGAAGTCCCCAGCTCGAGTTCAATCGCTCGATTTGAAACTGGTCGAAGTCGTCCTGCAAATGATATACTGAATAGGCACCAACAAACATTAAAATAAAAGTACTCACGAGCACAAACAAACCAAACTTACTTTTGGTACGCTCGCTTACTTTTTTTGTTGTTGCATGATCATTACTAATACGAAAAATGGAACTGTTTAAGGCTTGTTTGTTATTAAGATCCGGATTCGAGGTATAAAATTGTTCTGATGTTAAGGTTTCACTTTTCATATGACACTACTTTTTGATTGCTTGCGATGGGCTTTTATTTGATTGCTTTCCCTCCGATTCTTTATTTTCATTTATCGGAAAAGGAATTTACATTATCCCATTTTGCAAGCCTTGTGCCATTATCAGTTTTTACTGGTTTTGAGCCGTTTAGCGGTTTTGCGTTATTTTGATGTGTGTAATTATTATACGTTTTTAGGATACAGTATACAGTTTTACTGGGGTTTTGGGAGGTTTTTGGGTTGCGCTTTTTGGTATGTTGTAGCGTCTTGAAGTTTCAGTATAACGCTTTCCAGAATTTATTATTGTCATCTTGCACGAAGTGGAAGTTTTTTTGAAGTTTGGATTTAAAGTTTAAGATTTGGAATTTGGTCCCGAGGCTTAAACTTTTCAGGCATTTTAGGATCATCATTCAAAACAAATGGATCAAAACCTGTTATCAATAATTTTTCTTACCAGTCACTTTACTAAAATTGATATTGGCATAATTACGACTTTGTTCTTCAAAAAGCTGAATTAGTTTACTTTCTTTTCAATTACTCAATTCTGTCCAATTTCACATTTGTAGTATCTTTAAAATCAACTTCATAAAATTCTATATCCTTAAAATAAACATATTGAGAGGTAAGTTTTTTATCTGAAATATAGATATCCTTAAATAAAATATTTTGAACCTCTTTTTGGGTTACTATTTTTCTTCCAAATAATTTTTCTTTTTTTCTTTCAAAATTTAATTTATAATTTCCTCTTCGAAAATCTAAATTTTTGAAAAAATAATTATGTTTCTGAACGCATTGACATTCTATATTCATTGTATCTTTTTTATTAATAAAGGAAAAATATTTAAAGTATTTAAACTTACTATATCCCATGTCTTCATTTTCAGAATGATTTACCATTTCAATAGAATAATTAGAAACATAAATATCCGAGTATTTATTTTTTATTTTTTTTGTATTAATTTCAAAAATAATAATGTCTTTATTTCGAGAATTTATTGTGTAGGGATTTTGAGCCTTACATGAATACAATAATAAACTACTAAATAAGTAAACTAGTAAACTAATAATTTTTGTCATATCTATAATCCTTTTATCCCTTCTAACAAAGATTTCTTTACAACATTTAACACTTCTTGCATTTTTAATGAATTTAAATCCTCTTTTACCGATTCATCTTGAATTTTATTGATATGAAAATGTCCTGTTGGCAAAGTTGCTCTTTGTTCCATTCGTAATTTAGCCACCCTGTAAAAAATTTCGTTTGAAAGATAATTTCCCCCTGGTCCTGAATAAATTTTATTTGTAGGATATTTTGATAATGTTGCTTTTTGTTTTTTATCAAAAAACTTGTTTTTGTCTTTATAGTAGTCTATTTCATCTTGTTTTGTAGCAAAAAAATCACCCCAGAATATGGCTTTCGAATTTCCTTGAGTCATTTCTATAGGCAAAGTCGTTTTAAATGTTTCTGGCGAAATATCATTTATAGACTTACTACCATCTATCCTTACAAAATTAACATTATCATCTCCTCCTGCTCTTGTAGCAGTAGCAAATACATCTATATGATAGTCATTTTTTCCTGCTTGACTTATTGTAATAATCATGTCAACCTCATTGATTAATGGTTTTATATGTTTTTCTATAATTCCTACACCTTGTCCTTTGTTAAATTCTTGACTGCTATCAAAGTCAGTGTAGCGTACAGGAACAACCATAGTTTGAATATATGCTCCAAGTTGACTATTGTTAGCTAAAGCTAATGCAATAACTCCTGATGGATTAGATTGCAAGATATTATAATAATCTTTATATCGATGGTTAATGGAATTTAGCTGAAATGGGTCAAATCCCGTAATCAGTAATTTTTTCTTACCAGCTGCTTTGCTAAAATCTATACTCTTATAATTACGGCTTTGTTCTTCAAAAAGCTGGATAATTTTCTCAAGTTGCGAATCTTTATTTACAATACTGGTTTCAAAATTGATATCCTTTTCAAAAAGAGGATTTCTTTTTAATCTCACCTGCATTTTGTTTCGAGCCCAATACAAAGGTCTGTCATCAAGATTGCCTGCTTGTACTTGTTTTACTGCCGCATCCCAAAGTTTTTTGGCATCGGTTTTCACTCCTTCTTTAATTTCTTCATTTTATAAAAACGATTTGTCTCCTTTATTCAATTGTTTAAGTTTTACATTTATAGTATTTTTCAAATCGATTTCATAAAATTCTATGTTCTTAAAATAAACACATTGCCAGCGTACAAAAATACTATCTGGCACTGGTTTGAATTTATCGCCTGTAGTAAAACCTCCACTCATTTTGCCCCAGCCATCTCCTGCAGCCGTTGAGGTAGCTGCTACACCTTTGTTCTGATAAAAATATTCGACAGATAAAGCAGAAGGATAGTATTTTGGAGCAGAAATTCCCGCATTCCAGCTGAATTTTTCCTGATCTTTGGGAGATTAGCAACTTGCCACTATGCAAAAAACAAAAGAATATAATTAACGATTTTTATAGATTTTTCTTTGATAGGTAATATTTCCGTTTTCATTTTTTGTGTAAGGTACAGGATGATTGACAAAACCATAGTTTCTTAGTAGATAATGATCTCCTGTTTTAGAATATAATGCATCTAAGCCATCAAAATGAGCTGATTTTAGTTCATTTCTCATTTTTGAAACACAATAAAAAATTTCATTACTTTTACGTAAAAGGAAACTCATCTATTTCAATTCTATCTTCTTTATTATATTTTTTAAATAATTCCTCTAAATCAAGAATGTACGTACCTTTTTTAAATTTTATTCTTTTAATTTTTACCTTTAATCTAGCTATGTTTTTTAGAACTTTTACTGTCATTAAATCATCTCCAAAAACAAAGTACATATATCTATAGGTATTATCTATTTCACTCCTTTTTATGGAAAAAGAAGAAAAAGGATTATTATTGTTATTATTAGTACTATTCTGCAAAACGTATAACTCACTTTTGCTATTACTTTGATTTACTAACCAATTGTCAATCACTAAAACTGAATCTTGATATAAAACTTCATTAAATTCAATTATACTTCCTCTCATTATATCAATCATTTCAGATGTTGGTTGTGCTTTTACGCAAATATTTATGCTAACGATAAGAAAAAAAACAAATATATTTTTCATATTTTTATAATAATGCTTTTAATATTAGATATTAGATTTCCAATAGCCGGATTTATATCCTGGGTTAATTTATCTGCATTTCCATATCCATATCTAATATATGTATCTTTTATTTTTTGATTCGCTTGAGTCAAAGGTATATGTAAATGACCTGATGCTAAATTGGGCTTTAGTTCATTTCTCATTTTTGAAACACGATAAAAAATTTCATTAGATAAATAATCCCCTCCTGAACCAGAAATCGATTTATAATTTTGTATTTCTTCTATACCAGTTATTATACATTTTGACTTATCATAAAAGTCGTCTTGATATTCAATTAATTCAACTCCTTCCTTTTTGTTATTTGTATTGTTTTTTTCTTCAGCCACAAAAGTTTGATTAAAATAAGTCCAAAAAGTATCTGCGGGATTATTTTTAGTAGGAACTATTTTTTGGTAAGGCAATGTTGTTTCATAAAACTCTTTTCCATTTGTAATCTGCTTAAAGTATTTATGATTGTACTCTACTTCTTGATTTCCCCAAAGCATATTATCCCTAAAACCTTGTCAGTTTTACAAGGTAATCTATTTACTTTTCTTCCTCCTCTTTTCTATAAGCCATACAATCACAAGGAAATTTTTTTATGGTAAAACCTTTTTCTTTAACACATTCATTCATATCAATAATAAAACTCCCTTTCATGAAATGCATTTTTAAGAATACGGGAGCTATAGGGGAATATTTCTCAAATATTAATTTAACTTGCATTGTATCTTTCTTGTTAAGAAAGAGTGTGTAAGTATTAACACGTATTTTAAGTGTAGAAATGTATTTGTTTTTCTGATCAATAATCTCTTTTTGTGATTTAGAAACTGAATTATATAATTGGGCATGGGTTTCTTTAAAATAAATTTGTTTTTTTGCTAAATATATCTCTTTAACGGAAGCAGCTGGAGTACGTATAGGTTGAGCTTTCGAAAAATTAAATGCAAAAAAGAATATAATTATTATTCTCATAATTATTTTTTTTTCATTACTTTCATATACAAGGAAACTCATTAATTTCAATTCTGTCTTTATCATTGTACTTTTTAGATAATTCTTCTAGATTTAAAATGTATGTTCCTGTTTTAAAATGTATTTTTTTAATATTTATACTCAAATGGGACTTGTTTTTTAGAATTTTCACTCTCATTAAATCCTCTCCGTAAATAAAATACAAATACTTATAGGTGTTATCAATCTCTGATTGTTTAATAGAAAAAATGTTAAATGGATTTTTTTCAGAAACTGTCTTTCCTAAAATATATAAACTATGAATATTTTTATCTTTATTTGTTAACCAATCTTTAATAATTAAAGTCGTGTCCTTATAGATAATAGATTCAAATTCAATCGTACTTCCATACATTATATCAACCATTTCAGATGTTGGTTGTGCTTTAACTATATTATTTATGAATAGAATGAGAATAATAGGAATTAGCTTTTTCATATTTTTATAATTATGTTTTTAATATTAGTTATTACATCTTTAATAGATGGGATGGTCAACTTATTGGCATTTCTATATTCTAATTCAATATAAATCTGTCTATTTTTTAATGTTGTCTGTGTAAGTGGAATATGTAAATGTCCTGTTGGCAAACTTGGTCTTTGTTCGTGCCTCATTTTTGTAACCCTGTAAAATATTTCGTTAGAAAGGTAATTACTTCCTGATCCTTTAATCGATGTATAATTTTGTATTTCCTCTATACCAGTTATTATACATTTTGACTTTGTAAAAAATTTCATCTAAAACATAATTACTTTTTATATCATTTTATTGTAATTAATATAGGATTACTTAAATCTGTAACTTCGTAAGTGCCAGGGCAAAAAGGTATTATAATATTCATCTTGTTATTATGAAATTTATTTTTTCCGGTATATAGTTTAAAAATAACTTTCATATATTCAGCCTGTTTCTCTATTAATAATATAACATCACTTAATCTTTCAGAAAATTCAAGATCAGAGCAACCAGATATCAGAAATGCTGGTGTATAATTTATTTTTATACTGTTCCTGTTTTTTAAATTATGATACATACCTTTCCTTAATTGCGAAAAATCATAGTTCAGACTTAAAATACTTATTTTTAATTTGTTATCTGTAGAAAAGTAGATACTATCAGTTTTTATTAAAGAAATTGTATCACTTTTTAATATATATGTTCCGTCATCTTTGGGTTGTGTGGAATAAGTGTTTTTAAAAGATAAATTAATCTCGTAATTAATATCATTAACGCCTACAGGTTGTGAAAATAAAATTGAACTAAAGCTCAATGCAATAACATTAATTATCTTTTTCATTTTAAAATATTTTTAATAATTTCTACAACCACATTATTTACCTCTTGAATCCTTGATAATGTTTTCAAATTTGCTAAATGAAGATGGCCGACAGGTTTATTAGACAAGCCTCTTATTTTGGTAGCTCTAAACATCACTTCGTTTGAAAGATAATTACTTCCAGACCCTTCATTTTTAGGAGTTGAAATGTCATATTTAACCACTAGATTAGCAATATATTTTGAAAAAAGATTCGAGGAGCCAAATATCTTTTCTTGAGGCAGTGTTGTATTTATTCTATCTGTATTTGTATTGGAAATAAATCTTTTCTCATTATATTTCATAGCTTTATAATCCTGTCCGCCAATACAAATATTATCATGCAACCCACCTCTGTATTCAATAGCATTTTGTTCAATGTCAAACCAATCATTTACTCCATTTAAACTTGTAGTCATAATCATATCAACTTCTTCAATATGCTTTTTAATTACCTTCTCAACGCACTCATTATCAAAGTCTTCATATCTAACAGGAAAAATGCAGGTTTGGATGCAAATATTTTTCACTAATGATTCTTGATTATTGTTTAAAAACAATGCTACAATACCAGATGGATTATATATATTAGCTGAATCTATTCCTAAACTTGAATTAAATTCAGGATCAGGATTTAACTGAAACGGATCAAATCCCGTAATCAGAACTTTTTTCTTACCAGCCGCTTTACTAAAATCTATATTGGTATAATTACGGCTTTGTTCTTCAAAAAGCTGGATAATTTTCTCAAGTTGCGAATCTTTATTTACAGTACTGGTTTCAAAATTGATATCCTTTTCAAAAAGAGGATTTCTCTTTAAACTTACCTGCATTTTGTTTCTTGCCCAATACAAAGGTCTGTCATCGAGATTGCCTGTTTGTACTTGTTTTACTGCCACATCCCAAAGTTTCTTGGCATCTGTTTTTACCCGTGCTTTTATATCATTTAATTTCAGATCTTCAGTATCACTTAAATAGTCTGAAAATTCGCTTGCTATTTTAAAAATTTCAGGATTATAGTTAATAAACTTGTTTTCATAATTTTCAATCAATGTTTTCTCTCCGGAATTATTCGTATTAAACAGTCCAATTAATTCCTCGTAATTACGCAAATAGGCAATAGGCTTTAATTCGTCTTCATCGTTTAACAATTCAAAACGTTGAAAACATAAAATTCCTTCTATAGTGAAGGTATTCAGATCCTCTGCTTTTATTTTGGTTTTATGCACGTTGTAGTCATAATATTCATAATCTTCATTATACCATAAGATGTTTAAGCTAAAAAGATCTGTTTCGCAAGTATTGTTTTGTATTTCCAGATTCCATTTAAGTGCATCAATTTTTAAAAACTTTTGGCTTTCATTTTTAGAATTTCCTTTTACGGCAAACTCTATTTTTGTTCCGTCTGCGACTTCTTTGGTCACGATTTTAATTTTTATTTTTTTGCCATACAAAATATTGGTTGCCTGCAGGCTTCCAAATTCGGCAATGGTTTCTTGTTTTAAAACTAAATTATTTTCGTCTAAAAACTGTACGCTTACGATATCCGGATGCACTCGTTTTGGCGGATCCTCAGGATCTCCATAGGTATATTCCGGTGCATAATAATTAATACTGCCATTTGAATTTATTTCAACATTTCCTTTGGCATATATTCTGGTACTCCCACCAACATTGGTTGTAATGTTACCTTTTACTCTTAGATTATAGGACATACTGCTTATTTTTCTTCGGTTATAATAAAAGTTAAAAAATCGATGGCATGAAACTGGCCATCGGCAAAAAATGTTTTATTGGCGAGTTCCTGAATTTCTATCCTACGTAACATAACCATTCTTGTACCATCAGGTTTTCTAATTTCATCGCCGTAATTTTTTAACACAAAATGTTCAAAATTAATTCTAATATTTTTTGGAGAGCTCGTCATGTAATACCAAACGGATCCTCATAATAAACATCACCATCCTGGCCTACCATAAAAGAAGCTTTATTTTTGGTATTGCAATACATCCAGACACTGCCATCGGAACGAAGTGTTAAGTCTACTCCACTTACTGTTTTTCTCATAGCTAATTAATTTTGGTTAGTATTTTCACCGCTATTGTTTTTAATATTTTTTTTTGCCTGAATTTCATGTGCCTTCTCACTATTAGAAATTACATTGCCATTACTTATAGTGTTTTGGTCCCTTTTAATATCTGAATTAAAATCCCCTTCAATGTTTGCATCATAATTACCTCCAACATGCAGAAAATTACTACCTGTTACATTTGTATTCATAATTCCACCAACAATTGTAGTTTTATTTAAAGTCGCACTTTCAGAAATATTTTGTCCTGCATTAAAAGTTATACTTTCCGTCGCCTCAAAAACAATATTTTTAGCTCTCACCGTAAAAGTCTCTGGAGTAGTCACATTTATATTTTTATTTTCTTCATCCAGGTGAATTGCATTTCCGCTTGGGTCAGAAAGCCAGATACCAACTTTCTCGATGAATTTAAGCAATTGACCAAAGCGCATTCTTATTGCTTTTATCATGTTGTTACTGTCAAAGAATTCAGGCTTTGCTTGTCCGTTATAATGTGATGCGGCAACATACGGACGATCTACGTTTCCGCCTTCAAAATCAATCAGTACCTCATCGCCAATTTCAGGTCGGCAATAAGATCCTCTGCCTGCGCCGGAATATTGCTGTGTTACGCGCATCCAATCGCTTTCGCGGCCTCCGGTTCCCCAATAGAATTCGACTTTTACGCGACCCAATTCTTCGGGATCATTGTTTTCTGTTACAATTGCCGATTGGCTTTTGGCTTTTCTGAATTTCTCCACATTGGTATAATGAGGAGCGGCTACATCAGCCGGAATGGCTTTGAACTCGCAGCTGTAATTTCCGTGTACTTTAGAATGATGTATTACCTCAATGGCAACAAGCTCGTGTTCGACAGTTTGGTTCTCGATGGTAAAAACCTGCCCTAAACCAATAGGGTAATAAGAAATACCGGTATAAAAGACACTATTGGCATCTCTTCCGGCAGTTTGTAATTTTACCATTTCGGTAATTTCAGATGAATTTTCAGCCTGATTGGTGTAAGCTGCAATGCCTAATTCAGGTTGCGAAACCGAGGCTTGCCTGTCTCCCACTATTCTTGAAAAACTATCAGCACTGCCAAAACTTGTTTTAAGTTCTGATGCCCTGATGTTAGCAGCATTATTATAATCATAGCCTGCAAATGAGGTTTTATGAGATACCAGATTAGTCTGTATCCTAAAATTGTGCAGAGAGGATCCGTTTATTAATTTTACTTTACTCGTTTTTGTCTGCCCAAACTGCATACGCATTCCGTCAAAATAAAACCATTGTCCGTAGCGGGCTGACAAACGTTTTAAAAAATTAAAACTAGTTTCATTGTATTGTGTTGTACAGTCAAAATATTTTGTATTGGTGGGTTTAATAGCATCTATTTGGTAAAACTCTCCGGCAGTTTCTTCAGAAAATATATTAAGCGCAATTTCCTGTAAGCTTCGATCTAAAAAAGTTCTGGATTTTTTCCCGTCATGCAGCAAAATGGTGTGGCTTGTTCCGTTTACATATAATCCAACGGGGCTTCCGTTTACATCTACAGATTCAAGTTTTGTGATGATTCCTTTAGACATTAATTTAATACCGCCATTTAGACTTTTGAAAGTAAAAATTACTTCTCTGCCTTTATATTTACGAAGGGCTTCTGCCTGATCTGCAGGTTTAATAACTGCTTTCCCGGTGTATTGCCATACAAACGAAAAATGATGATGGTCCATCATGGGTTGAGAAAGTTCTAAATCATAATACACAACTGTTTGTGTAAATTCGTCGATAGTAATATGAACTTGTTCTGAAAATTTTGACATGGTGATTTTATTAAAATTATTTTTTGGCTGATAAACTTTACTAGTAAAGCAACCTCAAAATACTTTCTTTAGTAACCACTAAAAGTTATTTTATTATTATGATAAGACACATTTATAAGAAAAAATCAAAAAAAAAATCACAACAAAAAAGCCCAACTTAAAAGGGTTGAGCTTTCATATTATATATGCTAAAAAATTTCTGTCTATTAAAATTTTACTCCTCATACATCTCCATCCACAACCTCGTCTCCTCCAAATCCAGTTCCTTCTCAATCTTCCTGAAAATCTCCTCATTGACAGAACCCGCTTTATGCATCGATTCCAGTTTATTGCGTTCAACATTCAGGAGATCAATTTGTATTTTGGTAAAATCGTTGAAAATTTCCCCTCCCATTACATTTCCTTTTCCGAAGAAGTTGGCAGGAAGTTCCGTTTTTTGAAGGCGGTTAAATTTTACTTCGTATTTGCTTTTGATGTTGTGAAGTAAGTCATCATTGAGTAAGGAGAAATTATCTTCGATATGGGTAATGGTTTGCGAAACGATAATGTTTCGGATTTCGTATTCTTCGGCAAGGATAGAATATTTTTCGATTTTTAATTTTTTAATTAGCCATGGTAAAGTCAGTCCCTGAATGACTAAGGTGGAAAGAATTACACAAAACACCAGATAAATAATGAGGTTTCGGAGTGGGAATTCTTCGGTTTCATTCATCATTAAAGGCAAGGCCAACGCAGCCGCCATCGAAACCACGCCGCGCATTCCCGACCAGCCAAAAACAATCATGTTCCTGAAATCGAATTCTTCCTGCAAGCGGATTTTTTTACTGATATATCGTGGGAGCAAAGTCGCCGGAATCACCCATAAAAAACGCACCAGAATCACGACCAAACTCACCGAAGCACCCCAAATAAACAAAGACCAGCCGGAGTAATCCCCGATTCCTTCAATGATTTGGCGCAGCTGCAAACCTATTAAAATAAAAATCAATCCATTTAAAATATTCGTTAGCACACTCCAGATGGTTCCCGTCATGATGCGGCTTTCGTGCGTGAAAATCGTTCCTGATCTGGCCGAAAGAAAAAGTCCGGTTGCCACAACAGCCAAAACTCCCGAAGCTTCAAAATGCTCTGCAATTAAATAAGATGCAAAAGGCGTCAGCAAAGTCAAAGTCGCTTCGATAACCTCATCGCAGACAAACTTTTTATGAATAAAACTCATGATATAACCTACGCCTAAACCAATACCAATTCCTAAAACCGACATGATCACAAAGTTCAGTCCCGCTTGCCAGAGCACAAAATTTCCGGCAGTAATAGCCGTCAAAGCATATTTGTAAGCCACCAGACCGCTCGCATCGTTCACCAGACTTTCGCCTTCAAGGATCGCAATTAACCTTGGGTGCAAACCCAAACCTTTTGTAATAGAAGTAGCCGAAACCGCATCAGGAGGCGAAACAATCGCACCCAGTAAAAAAGCTAACGGCCAGGAGATATCATCTATCAGCATATGAGCTGCTATAGCTACAGCAACGGTGGTAAAAAGTACCAAACCAACGGCAGCCAAAGTAATGGGACGAATAGTTTGTTTAAAATCAGACCAGCTGGTGTACCATGCAGCGTGATACAAAAGTGGCGGCAAGAATACAATAAACACCACTTCAGGACTTAAAGCAATAACAGGAAGTCCCGGAATAACGCTAATGATGACACCGCAAAGCACCAGCACAATCGGAATGGGAAAATTGTATTTTTTACTGATAAGGCTTAAGAATGCGACCCCAAATAGTAACATGATAATTACGGTAATATTTTCCATTTTCTGATTGTTTTGGTAATTCTGGTATTAGGGTACGAATATAATATTTTTCAGTCTTTGTTAGGGCTATGATTTTAAGGGTTCTTTTTGCTACTGATTAAAGGATTAAAAAAGATTTGAATTAAATGTCTTAACATAAAGCAGCCACGACAAAAATGCGCCAATTAACTTTGAACAAAATCTTCAGATAATCTTTTTGGTATTTAAATATTTCGACCAAAAATCATAATCCTAAATAATCTTTTAATCAGTGGCAAAAAAATGAAACACAGCAAGGTTAAACTCAAACCCGTAAAACCTCTTTTAACCAAATTTTATCATACTTTCCGTCATAAATATCCTAAAAAAAATTACATTTGACCCTTAAATTCATTGCCTTGTATTATGATTCAGAAAAGAAAATTTATTGGTTTACTGACTTTATTAGCCGTCTTTTTTTATGCGCCTCTAGCCTACTCTCAAACGAAAGCGGCTTCAAGTGAAACTCCAACAGTTAAAACCGAAACTGCACCAGCTAAAACTGAAACCAAATCAAAATTATTTGATGAAAGTGCTACAGACAGCGATTATCTAATAGCGATTGAAAAAGCCGGAGAGGTTTTGGAATCTGCTCATAATGACACGGAATTTGACGGAAACAGCCATCACCTTTTTGGAGAAATAAAAAGAACACAAGGCAAACTCGACCTTATTCTGGCGAGTCTAAAAGGTGCCAATCCTAATGTGCGCAACCAGCAAATGTATCGTATTGTCCTGAAAGAAATCGAACAGGAACTCAACGAACAAAACACAGCCATTAATTCCCGAAATCTGGAACTTGAAAAAATCAAAGGCAGGGTAATTGATTTACGCAAAGACAAAACCCTAATGGGACTTTTGACAGATACCATAAAACGTAAACAGTTTAAGAAAGAATTTGCTAATCTTAAAGACAGATACCTGAGTACGGATAGTTTAATGACCAAAAATCAGGGTATTTTAAATACGAATAAAAGACTAACTGTAGAAAGAAAAATTGCCGTTTCGAATGCCCTGATTGCTGTTGACAGCAAACTGGAACAGTCCGGAATCAGCATGCTTAAACGAGAATATCCTGCTTTATGGAGCACGAGTGATTCTACTTCAAAAAAAATAGTAGGCAAAAATATCAAGGCTAAAATCATCATCGAGGAAAATGTTGCTTCTTATTATTTGAGTTATAAAGCCGGCGCATTAATCTTTTTGGTGTTATTAATGGGATTATTAGGCTGGTATATTGCACGAAATTTAAAATACCTTAGAAATAACGGACATGAAGAACATTTATCTGAGTTTAACTTTAAATATTTAAATAAAGGTGTTATCGTTCCTGTTGCTGTCGTTGGTCTTAACATTGCCGTAGTTAGTAACTTATATGCACCGGCCATGTTTATAGAACTCATTCAGCTTTTTCTTTTGGGACTTATTACTATCCTGTTCCAAAATAACTGGTCAAAAGTTGCGATGCGCAATTGGTTACTTCTGTTAGTGCTGTTTTTTATATTGTGTTTCCTTGACTTGTTTATTGCGGTTGGTTTTATTCAGCGTTGTGCTTTCATCGTAATCAATATTCTGGGCGTTCGTTACGGATTTGTTCAGATTAAAACCCTGAAAGATCAGCTTTACTACAAAGGCTTTTTTAAATGGGCAACTATCATTTTTATAGGCCTGAATGTCTTGTCGATCCTTAATAACCTTTTTGGAAGGGTTTCACTTGCCAATATGTTAAGTATTACCGCTTTTATATCGCTGACTCAAATTGTTGCCCTGAGCGTACTTTTAAAAATAGTATTAGAAATTATTCTTTTACAAATTTATACCACCCGTGTAAAACGCGGTATCGAAAAGATTTTTGATTACGAAAGCCTGTCTGAAACGCTCAAAAAACCTTTCATCATCGTAATTAGTTATATGTGGATTGTGGTTATCGCAGCCAATTTAAATATTTGGGAATCCTTACGTGCCGGTTTAAGTTCATTATTAAGTCATCCCAATACCATTGGAAGCATCACTTTTACATTAGGAAACATCGTATTGTTTTTTATCATTATCTGGATTGCCCATTTACTACAGAATTATGTCGCTTACTTTTTTGGAGAAGTGGATGATGAAAATGAAGAAAACATCAACAAAAAACAACATTCTAAATTACTGATCACGAGACTTGTCGTATTGATTTGTGGTTACCTGTTGGCCGTTGCCGCATCCGGAATGCCATTGGATAAACTCAGTATTTTGCTGGGAGCCTTAGGTGTGGGTGTTGGACTTGGACTTCAGAGTGTGGTTAATAATTTCGTTTCGGGTATTATCCTGATTTTTGATAAACCCATACAAATTGGAGACGTTATCAATATTGCTTCTGAATCGGGCCGTGTAAAATCGATGGGATTGCGTACTACCAAAATCAACTCGGCAAATGGTGCCGAAATTATTATTCCAAACGGTAATTTATTGTCGCAAAACATAACCAACTGGACCTATACCGATAATTTTAAACTGGTAGAAATCGCGGCAGAAGTGAGCGGCGACATTATGCCGGAAGAAATTAATACGCTAATACTAGAATCTCTTGAAAGCATGGATTTAGTAAATTATACTAAACCGCCGCAGATTTATTACACCGCAATTACCGACGGAAAATTCAAACTGCAAATAAAATTCTGGTGCAGTATTTACCGTACCGAAGAAACGATTAGCAGTGCGCGTCAGGTACTTTTTAGTAATTTTAAAGCTAAAGGTCTAACCTTATCAACATAAAAAATATTTAGATTATATTTTAAAATCCGTCAAACGTTTAATTTGGCGGATTTTTTTTGGAGATATATTTTCTTATCTGTGGTAAATATAAAAATAAATTAAAATGCGCCAAACAAGTGTTTTTTATACATTAACAATTGTTCTACTAAGTAAAAACCTCTTTTCTATTTTTTAAATTGAGCAAAAAAGAATCTTTTAAAAACCCTAAACAGTTAATTTTAAAAACAATACCTCAAAAATAAAAATTATTAATTTAGAATCTAAAGCGTTAAATTTATCCCTATATTACTGATTAATAGTAATAAAATTAGTTCTATCTTAGCAGAATTAAATCGATTTTAAATTAATTGTGGAACTTTAATAAAGAGAAAAGTCAATTCGAAACAGATACAATACGAAATCTAAAGATGAATTTAATTTCTATAAAGTAAAAAATTTATAATACTAAAAATGATTAAACAGAATTACAATTTATTGCTGGCAGATGACGATGAAGATGATTGCGATTTTTTTAAAGAAGCACTGGATGAATTAACACTTCCGGTATCTCTTGTAACTGTTAATGATGGTGTGCAGCTTATGGATTTTCTGGCAGATCATTCCGGAGATAATTTGCCGGACCTGCTTTTTCTGGATCTTAATATGCCCCGAAAAAATGGTTCTGAATGCCTGAAAGAAATAAAAGAAAGCGAAGAACTTAAAAAACTTCCTGTCATTATTTTTTCTACTTCTCTGGACAATGAGATTGTCGACCTGATGTACGCGAAAGGAGCCACTTACTATATTCGTAAGCCTGGTGAATTTTCTAAATTAAAGAAAGTAATCGAAAACGCTCTTATTACAGCATCCGAAAACAATTTCAAACAGCCTTTAAGAGAGCATTTTATACTCCAACCCTAATTCTTTTCCAGAATGAGCTTTACAGATCATAAACATTATTTTCTATCCGATGGTGGCGAAATGGGCAAGTTGATACGCGCTAAAGATTGGAGCAAAACCTCTTTAGGCGATCCTGAAAACTGGCCTCAAAGTCTTAAAACCATGGTATCTGTAATGCTCAACAATCCGTTTGGAATGTACATTGTCTGGGGGGAGGATTTTACGCAAATATACAACGATACCTATAGTCAAATCCTGGGATCAAAACATCCTAAAGCCTTAGGCATTAGTTCTCAAATTACATTTTCTGAAGTCTGGGACATCCTTGTTCCCATGTTTGATGATGTTATGAAAGGAAGCTCGGTTAGTTTTCCCGATTTTAAATTAACATTAGACAGAAATGGATATAAAGAAGATTGCTATTTCGATTTCTCGTACAGCCCCATCAAAAAAGAAGATGGCATAGTAGGCGGTCTTTTGGTTACGGTTATCGAAACTACAGAAAAAGTAAGGGCGACAGCAGGGTTACAAGAAAGCAATGCCAGGTTTAGAAATAACATTATGCAGGCTCCCGTGGCCATGTGTGTGCTAAGAGGTAAAGATCATGTTGTAGAAATTGCAAACGATCAAATGATACAGTTATGGGGAGTCAAAGCCAGCGAAATTCTTAACAAACCTGTTTTTGATGCTTTACCTGAAACTAGAAATCAATATCTTGAAGATGTCCTGAATGAGGTGTACAAAAGCGGCAAAAAATTTATTGCTAATGAACAACTTGTTAAGCTGCCCCGCAACGGCAAAATAGAAGATACTTATTTAAGTTTTGTCTATGAAGCCCTGAGAGAATCCGACGGAACCATTTCCGGAGTGGTAGGCATTGCGATAGAAGTTACTGCACAGGTACTTTCGCGATCGAAAGTCGTAGAAAGCGAGCAAAAAGTACGAGAATTGGTCGATAATGCCCCGTTTCCGATTGCTTTATATGCCGGAAAAGATATGATTGTTGAATTGGCCAATGATTCGATCATAAAAATATGGGGAAAAGGTAACGATGTTATCGGAAAATCTTTTAAAGATGTTGTTCCGGAACTGGATAATCAACTGGTTTTTGAGCAAATTAGCGAAGTATTAAACAGCGGAAAATCTTTTCATACACAAAATACCCCACTGGATCTTACTGTTGATGGAAAACTAGGTACTTACTATTTTAATTACAGCTTAACACCTATATATGACATAAACGGCAATATATATGGTGTCATGAATACAGGAGTCGACTTAACAGACCTGAATTTAGCCAAGAAAAAAATAGAGGAAAGCGAACAAAATCTGCGCAGCATGGTATCGCAGTCACCCATTGGTATTTGTGTACTGGATGCTGAAACTCTGATAACCGAAATTGTAAATGACAGTTTTATTGAAGTTGCAGGAAAAAGTTATGAGCAAATTGCAGGAAAACACTATTGGGATGCTTTTGCTGAGGTAAGGTCATATTATGAGATACCACTGCAAAAAGTAATCGAAGAGGGTAATCCGTTTTATGCTAATGAGGTCGAAATGAATCTTATCAGGCATGGAAAAGAAGAAACTATATTTGTAACTTTTGTCTATGCCCCGCTAAAAAATATAGAAGGAAAAGTAACCAAAGTCGCCATTTGGGTTTTGGACAACACACCCCAAGTGAATGCCCGACAAAAAATTGAAGAAGCTGATAAACGTTTCCGAAATACCGTGAAACAAGCTCCTGTTGGAATTACTATTTTGCGCGGACCTCATCACGTCGCAGAAATGGCCAATGAAGCTTACTTAAAATTGGTAGGAAAAGAAGAAAGCAGCTTTATTGGCAAACCTTTGTTCGATTCTTTGCCTGAGGTAAAAGGAACAGTAGGCAATCTTTTAGATACCGTTTACACAACCGGTATTCCTTATCATGGAAATGAATTACCTGTACCAATCAATCGATTTGGAAGTCCGGAAATTTTTTATTTCGATTTTCTGTATCATCCTTTAAAAGAAGAAAATGGAGAAATCTCGGGTATTATTGTCACGGCAACCGAAGTTACTGAAAAGGTTGAATCCAGAAAAAAAACAGAATTAAACGAAGAAAGGCTTAATATTATAGTCGAAGCCAGTGAATTGGGTACGTGGGAATTATATGTAAAAACAAAATATCTTCAGTATTCTAATCGATATCTCGAAATTGTTACCGGTCACAAAAACGAAGAATATTTAACTCATGCCCAACTTCTTAGCCATGTTCATCCTGATGACTTACACATACGCGAAAAAGCTTTTAAAGAAGCTATTGCCTTAGGAAACATTCATTATGAAGCCAGAGTAATATGGGATGATCAATCCATTCATTGGGTTGAAGCAAAAGGAAAAGTATTTTATGATTCAGAAAACAATCCGGAAAGGTTGTTAGGAACCGTCAGGGATATTACCGAGGAAAAAAATCATCAGCAGGAACTTGAAGCAAGCGAAAAAAGATTCCGAAAACTGGTTATGGAATCTCCAGTTCCCAAAGCGATACTGAGAGGAAAAGACATGGTCATTGAAATGGCTAATGGGGTAATTTTAAAAAATATCTGGAGAAAAAAAGAAAGCGAGATTCAGGGTAAAAATATATTTGAAGTATTTCCTGAACTCAAAAAACAAAAATATGGCAAACTGCTAGATGAAGTTTATACTACCGGAAATGTACATTCGGAATCAGAATCACTTTTGTATGTAAACAGTGATGGTGGCGAACATAAATTATACATTGATTTTGAATATGCTCCGTTACGCGAAATAAATAACAGTATTTCAGGTATAAAAATCACCCTGATTGATGTAACTGAAAAAGTCGAAGCGAGAAAAAAAATAGAGGAAAGCGAAAAACGCTTTAGATCACTAACTGAAAGTATACCTCAGCTTATTTGGGAAACTGATGAAAAAGGAAATGCCTTGTTTACCTCAGGCAAATGGTTTGAATATACAGGCGTAATTCCTACCGGTGAAGCAGCTTGGAAAGCCATGATTCATCCTGATGATTTTGAGGAAAACAACAAAATATGGAGCAAGAGTTTGGCAACAGGAGCAATATACAAAGCCGATGTAAGGGTCTTACGAAAAGACGGAACGTATAGATGGCATGCCGTAATTGGTGAACCTGTACTGAATAAAGACAATAAAATCATCAAATGGGTGGGCGCTTTTACCGACATCCAGACAGAAAAAGCTTTTACACAGGAATTGGAAAAACAAGTTACCGCGCGTACCAAAGAACTCGAACAAAAAAACGTCGAATTGGAGCAAATGAACAAAGAACTTCAGTCGTTTGCCTATATCTCGAGTCACGATTTGCAGGAACCTTTGCGAAAAATTCAAACTTTTGCCACCCAAATTATCGAAAAAGAATCTGAGAATTTAACCGATTCCGGAAAAGATAAATTTCAGCGTATGCAAAATGCAGCACAACGCATGCAAACGCTTATCAATGATCTGCTCTCCTACTCGAGAACGAATATACAGGAAAGAAAATTTGAAAAAGTCAATCTTTCTACCATTATCAATGAAGTAAAAGAAGACCTGAAAGAAGAGCTGGAGCAAAAAGATGCCATTATAGAAAGCAATGAAACCGGTGATGTCAATATTATTCCGTTTCAATTCAGACAATTGTTATACAATCTTGCCAGTAATTCATTAAAGTTTTCGAATCCGGATGTTCGTACGGTAATACAAATAAAAAGTGAATTTGCGAAAGGCGAAGATTTAAACAACGACACTTTGTCTAAAGAAACAAACTACTGCCACATTAGTATATCTGATAACGGCATTGGATTTGAACCTCAATACAGTAAAAAAATATTCGAAGTTTTTCAGCGTTTGCACGGAAAACTCGAATACACCGGAACAGGAATTGGCCTTGCAATCGTAAAAAAAATTGTAGAAAACCACAACGGTATTATCACTGCAAAAGGCGAAAAAAACAAGGGCGCTACTTTTGACATTTATATCCCTGTAGTACAAAATATAAACTAGTAAAAAAACGGAAATAACTTTTAGAAAGTCATTTCCGTTTTTGTTTTCTAATTCTCCCAAGGAATTAAAAAAATTTACTTTGATAGATTATCTCGTATAAACCGTAATAATACCAGTAGCTTTATCTTTTAATTTTAGTTCCTTATTAGTAAGGTTCATGATGTCACTAGTAGAGCTTAAAGCACCAATAGTAAGCGTTAAATCATTATGAGATCTTACGTAAGTTCCTGTAGTTTCTACTAAGGCACAATCACTTCCGTTATAATCTCCTATAACTGCTGCGTTACTTAATCTTAGATCTAAATAATCTCTACTACATCCCGCTTGATTTTGCACAGCATCAAATAAGACCTCTTTTCCGTCAATAATTGATCCAGTTTGGCTAAGGTTGTATTTACCTTGAATTGGAACGATTGTTTCCCCGTCATTGTCATCGCTGCTACAAGATGCTGCAAATAAACCGATGCTCAATAATAATCCGAATAATATTCTTTTAGTTTTCATGTTTGATTTCTTTAAAATTATTTTATGCTAAATTAGTTTTAAAGTCGTCCAACGATGTTCTATAATTTCAGGTTTGATTTACATAATTTCATTTCACTTTAAAGAATTTATTTACGGAATTAAACTAAAGATATTATTTACATGGCTTATTACTTACGTATTTCCCAATCATATGATTGGTTATTGGTTTTAAATATAAACTCTTTCTTTCTGGATGATATCCTATTTGATTAAAGCATTCTAATGAATCCCGGGATCTGGCATAAAAAACAACCGCTTTCTCATTTTTAAAAAAGACCGTCGTATCGCACACTTTCATTCTTTTCATGTTAATCTGGTTTGGATCTAAAAGTTCAATGTTATTATCTGCCGCTTTCAAATCACAATCTACGATCTCATAGTTATTACCATTCCATTGCATACAGCCCTTCTTTGGGAAAAGCTCATAAATCGCAGCGAAACCTACAGATAGCACAATGGCAACTGCTAATGCTGTTACTTTAATTTTCGTTTTCAGTGTATCAAAAAGCTTCTCTTTTATATTTACAAATAAACTGATTGTTTTTGGTTTTGATTTTATTTCTTCAATAGTGATTTCCTTTACCCTTTCATTTTCTTTTACCTCTTCATGTTCCTTTTCTTTTACTATCCCTTTTTCTATTCCTCTTTCACTTTCTTTTTGGTCAAGAAATGTATCCAGAATTAATGTACTGTCAATTGATTTGTCTTTTGAATTTGATATTTCTGAGTTATTTATACTATCATCATTTTCAATTTCATCCCGATATAAATTGTGAATTCTAAATTTATTAAAAGGTCTTGCTTCAAAACCAACTAAGATCGCAGCCATATTTACTGCTTCAACATTTGCCGGATCAGTTTCTCCTTTAAAATATTTCTCAATAGGCCTGAATTTATCTATTTGTTCATCAAATTTATTTCTTCTGTTAATATCAAAAGGCAACCCTAACAAAGAACTAAAAACACTTAAATCATCCTGAGTTCTGTTTTGTTGCTGAAATAATTCCCAACATAATTTACGAAGTTTTGCCCTCGTTGGGTTATCTAAATAAACAAAGTATTCGCCGTTTTTTTCTATCTCATACTTCTTTCTAACAGCAATTTTATAATCATCAAAAGGATTGTCTGGCATGGGTTTTCTGGAATTTTAAGGATTTCTTATTTGGATTTTTAAGGAATTTTACGGAATTATCAGGACTTCAAAAAATACATCGGAATTCCCGGAATTCCCTCTCAATTCAGGCTTAAAGCCGTTGTTACTTTGCCTCAGAATTAGTTCTGATTCGATATCGTATTAAAACAAAAATACAAAACTAGTTCAATTAAAAGTACGGAAAACCGTAAGACGAAATTTATCCGGGAAGTATAAATAAATCTTACTGTTCTACGCACTTCACTTCCCAAAAAAACAATTTGGTATTGCATTAAACCAACATCCGGAAAAGTTCCGGACAGCAATACCCATGTCTAATTTTTAATTCATATAATCATGAAAAAAATATTTATTTGGGGTGCCTTTGCACTATTGACAACGACTGTAATTTCCTGTACTGCTGATGATTTTGAAGATACTCAAGCAAAAATAAAACCTACAGTACCGGCATACGCTGACGGACCTGGAGATTTACCAATAAAGGTTCCGCCACCACCTCCACAAGATTAATTATAAATTTAAGTACTAAATTTATAAATTATTATTAAATTTCGGGGAAAGTAACGTTATGCTACGATCCCCGTTTTTTTGTTTTCTTTTTTTACTTCTTTTTTCCTGCAAAGAAGCAACTATTCATCCTGTTGACACAACATCAATAAGAAAAAAAGCGTCAGACAATCGACAAAAGGGAATATCCAACTTTGAGAATAAAAATTTCAATAGTGCCTTTTACCATTTCAATAAATCCAAGATCGCCTACGAGGCAATAAAAGACAGTGCTAATATTGTGTATAATCTGATTCAGATGGCCTCAATTCAGCAAATAAATGGCGATTACTATGGCAGTAAAGAAACATTAACAGAAGCTTTGCCTTTTTTAAAAAAGAAAGATGTTTACAGTGCCTCCATTAATAATTTCTTCGGAATTGCTGATAAAGAACTTTCTCTTTATACTGATGCCATTCATTATTATACAGAAGCTATCGCAGATTGTACAGATGAGATATCAAAACAATCTCCCTTAAATAATATTGCAACTGTTTATATTCAGCAGAAAAAATACGATGACGCTATTCAAATTTTAAAATCTATACTAGATAAAAAAGTTATTGATAAGGAACCTTTTGAAAAAGCCGGAATTCTTGACAATTTAGGTTTTGCCTATTTTAAAAAAGGAATAACCGAAAAAGGACTTTCCTTAATGAACGAAGGTTATCAATTGAGAAAACAAATTGATGATTTCTACGGAAGTATCGAAAGCAATTTGCATCTGGCTGAATATTATTTGAAAACTGATTCTAAAAAATCAAATCAATATGCGCAATCAGCCTATGAAATCGCTACCAAATTCAATAGTGTCGATGAACGTTTGAAAGCTTTGTCGTTTCTAATCTCTAATGATTCCGGAAATAAAAACGCGCGATATGCCCAAAAGTATATTACTATAAATGATAGTATCACAAAGGTTCGTAACAACTTTAAAAACAAGTTTGCCAAAATTAAATACGATTCTAAAAAAGAAAAAGACGAAAACCAGAAACTGCGTTTAGAAAAAGCAGAAAATTTATTGTCGATACAGGAACAAAAATATCAAAAAGTAGTGGCTGGAATTGGGGTTATCTTTCTGATTATTGTAATCTTTATTCTTATACGCTACTATAGAAACAGAGGCCGAATCGAAAAAATAAAAACAGCTTATGATACTGAAACCCGAATTGCCAAAGATATTCATGATGAACTGGCAAACGACGTTTTTCATGCGATGACTTTTACTCAAACGCAACCGTTAACGAGCGAGAATACAAAAGAAACATTGGTTCAAAAACTGGACAATATTTATTCCCGTGTTCGTAGAATTTCACAAGAAAACAGCGCAATTGATATCACAGCAAATTATGCTGCCAACTTAAAAGAAATGCTTTCGACTTATAATAGTGACAAAACAAACGTCATCATTAATAATATCGAGAAAGTAAATTGGGAATTAGTCGATAATATAAAAAAGGTCACGATTCATAGAGTTTTACAGGAATTAATGGTGAATATGAAAAAGCATAGTCAGGCATCATTGGTGGTTGTAAAGTTTGAAAGCAACGGAAAAATAGTCTTCATTGATTATACAGATAACGGAAAAGGCTGCAAAAAAGATCAAATTATAAAAAATGGTTTACAAAATATGGAAAACCGTATTCTGGCCATAAAAGGAACTATTACTTTTGACACTGAACCAGATAAAGGATTCAAAGTAAAAATAACTCTGCCTAAATAAAAGCCTTATGTTTAAAAAAGTATTAATTGCCGAAGATCTTGAAGATATAAATTTAGGAATCGAGCAAACCTTGAAAAATTTAGATATTGTCAATTTTCAGCATGCAAAATATTGTGATGATGCCTTTCTAAAAATAAGAAAAGCAATTCTTGACAATGAACCTTATGACTTATTAATTAGTGATCTTTCTTTTAAAAAGGATCATCGCGATGTTCAGATTACCTGTGGAGATGAACTTGTTGAAAAAGTTCGGGAATTACAGCCGGATATTAAAATCATAGCTTATTCTGTAGAAGATAAAAACCATCGTATTAAATCTCTTTTTGATAATGCTGATATTGACGGTTTTGTATTAAAAGGCCGTAATAGTATTGAAGATCTGAAAAAAGCAATTCATATCACTTCAACTTCGGATCAAAAATTTATTTCTTATGAAGTTGCTTCTGCACTTCAGGAAAAAAACAATTTTGAAATAGATGATTTAGACATTCAAATCTTAAAACATTTATCATCAGGAACTGCACAAGATGAAATTATACAAATCTTTAAAGACCTTGGTATCAAACCCAATAGCAAAAGTGCCATGGAGAAAAGACTTTCTAAACTAAAAGACTTTTTTAAAGCCAACAATACGGTTCATCTGGTTTCTATTGCAAAAGATATGGGCATTATTTAACCCTCCTTATATTATATTAATTCTGTAAAGCTCCTTCGGGGGCTTTTTTTATGCCTTAAAATTAAAAAAAGGAGATTATGGATTTCCGTAAAATACTGGTTTCAAATAGGTTTAAGTTTGACAAATATTTCAAATTAATAAATTTCAAATAAATCAGGTATATGTACGCATTTTAAAGGAATCAATTTTCTTTAGATTTATAAAAATGTTTTAAAATTTAAAATTATAAAATTTGTTTTCACACCAATTAAAATATTTACTTAAACAAGGAGTATTTGCAAAAATAGTATTTGCCAGACTACTAATTATACTCTTTAAAAAAAATAAAGACATTGGACTAATAGAGCTAAATTATAATACACAATATTTGTTTATGAATAGTTTTATAATTGTTGAATATAAATTCAATAACGCATTATGGTATTCATTTAACAACAAAAAAACTTTAGAAAAAAACATTAAGATTTTCAATCTTGAAAACATAAATCAAAATCTTGATATTGTTGTTTTTGGTCTTTTTAGAAAAAAGAAATACTCCTTAAAATTTGAACCTGAATTAAAAATGGAAAATCAAAATTTCAAAACTAATTTTTCAAATCTTTCTTTAACGCTAAGAACAAATTCAATTCCTCAATTAACTCATTCATCAATTGAAGTTTTCATTTCAGAACCTCAATTTAAAAGATCAATGATAAAAATCAATCAACCAACATTTGATATAAAACATCATAATTATAACCAAAACGAATTTATATGACAAGAGAATATTACAAATTACCAGAATCAAGCGTAATAATGAGGTTTCTATGGCAATGTGCTGGAGGAGATCGTTATTTATTAGAAAGAGCTACATACTCTGATCAAGTAAAATATATGTGTCTTGGAGGGATTGTTTTTGCAACAGGAGCTTTAGCAGGAATTGCAGGAGGTTACGCTTTTTATACCATTTTTGAACCAAGAGGATCTGCAATTGATAATCCAATAGACTTACAAACAATCTTCATAGCACTATTCTTTGGTATCGTTTGGGGATTGATGATATTCAACATTGATAGATTTATTGTTACAAGTACAGGAAAAGGAGATGGAACTGAAGCCATAACAGTTGGGGAATTAAAAAGTGCACTCCCTAGAATTTTAATGGGAATGATAATCGCAATGACAATTTCAAAACCTGTAGAGATAAGAATGTTTAAAACCGAGATTGATATAAAGCTTCGCGAAAAACAATTAGAACAACAAGTAGAATACCAATCAAAAGTCGATAAAACATATGCGGAAAGAGAAAAACTTTTAATTGCTGATTTTGGAAAAATTGAAACTCAGAGAGCTGATTTACTTAACCGAATTAAAGATTATGAGATTCAGTATCGAAAAGAAACTGCTGAAGGAATGGGAGGTAGAGGGCAAGGAGAAGGGCCTGTAGCAAGAGCTTTAAAAGTTCAACAGACAAAACTAGAAAGGGAATTAGATAGATTTGATGAAATAAACAAATCAGAACTAAATGATTTAAATGCTAAAAAGAAGCAATTAAGATTAGAAAAAGATAAAGAAAGAAGTAATAATACTAAAATTGCTAATGGTTTAGATGGATTATTAGAGAGAATAAAAATCGCTCACGAAGTTGCTGGATTTTGGATTTCCCTATTTATAACCTTACTATTCATGGCTATTGAATTAACACCAATATTTTTCAAATTAATGTTAACTAAAACAACCTATGATTATTTAGCAGAAAATCGTGATGAGCTAATCAAAGCTGAGTACGGAATTGAGGTCAAATATGATTATTACAAAGACAAACAAGGTGTAGAAAAACACTTGGTAATTAATCATGAAGCAGAAAAATTGATTTACGAAAAAATGAAAGTTACTGAAATTCAAAAAGAGCTAACCGAATATGCTGTGAAAAAATATAAAGAAAGAGAGATGAGTAAAATAGATAATAATCTGGATGCTTATATAAATTCAATCGAAAAAAAATGAACAAAGCAGTTAACGAAATTCGACTCTTTTTATTCACTTGCTCTGGAGAAGACAACTATATTCTAAAAAAATGCAGCTCACAAATTCAAAAAAGATTTGCTCTTTTAGGTTTTTTAGTACTGCTAATATTTATAGGCTGTTTTTTTAGTGCTACTTTTTTTACAATCTCTTTATTTGATAGTGCCAAATGGATAAGTCTACCTATGGGAATAATTTGGGGAGCAGTAATAGTGAATATGTATTTATTATTACTTCACACTATTTCTCCTGCAATTATTCCTCTATCATCAAAAAGAAAAAAAAAATCTGACAACGACTTAGATTTAAAACAAAATGAAAACAGATTTTTAACTTTATCTATGAATTTAAGAATTGCTTTTATGATGTTGTTAGCTGTAATAATTGCACAACCTTTAAATGTATTTATTCTTTCTTACTCAGTGAAAAGTAGTATTGATAAACACAAAATTTCAGAAAGAATTAAGTTGTATTCATTGACTAATAAGCAATTAATAAAAGAAGAACTTAATAATCAAAAAGAATTCAACTACAAAGTTATTAATCGTTTAAACTTTCAAGAATCTACGATAATTACGAATCAAATAAGTATTATAAATTCAAAAATTAAAGGAGATAGTTTATTTCTATTAAACGCAGCACAGAAACTAAAGGAGTATAATAAACTGGATAAAAAGGTTAATTCAAGTAATACAGATGAAATAAAAAAAACTAAGATATTAAATGATCTTGACAGTTTATTAAATAATGAATTAATTTCCGACAATGATTTTATTACAAATATTAATTCTATATCAATAGAAGGCACTTTAAAAAAAGATTTTAATGATTTTAAAAACCACTTAACCAGATTAGTTAATGACAAAATTGAAAATTATAATTCTTTAAACATTCTTCTAAATAAGAGTAATTTTTATATAAAAATAATTCAATTATTATTTATTGAAAATCCACTTTCGTGGTTTATTACTTTAATAGTTTGTTTATTATTTCTTCTGCCAATTTATTTCAAATATAAAGCGCGCACTTTATGTTCTGCTATATTTAAAAAGAAAGAAAAAAATGAACTCGAGATAGTCAAACTAAGAGAAGAATTAATTAATACAACAAATTTTAATTGGTTAGAAAATAAAATAAAAACAATAAACATCAGCAATATTCAATCATCTGACTATTATTTTCAGCGAATGCTAATTGAACATAGAATCATTTTAGAAGAGTACGATAATACGAAAAAGATATTTACTGAAATACTTTCCAAAAATATAATATTGTTTAACAAAGCATCTTTAGAAAAGTTAATTCCATTATTAGACAAACTAAAACAATATAATATTCAAAAATATAATGAAATTTCAAAAAACATATACAAAGAATATATAAATGAGGAAATGATTAAATATGAATATTGGTTGGATTCTCCTTTTAGAACTAAACTTAGATATTCAATTACAAAAACTTCAAATGACGAAAAAGGTCTGCTAGATTTTCTTTACAATCAAAAAACCGAAACTGACAAATAAATATGCTTGATAAAATTATAAATATTATCAACGAAGAAACTTTTATAGGAGAGAATAATCTCACCTATAAAAAAATCACATATGAAATTTTAACTCCCAGAAAAACATACTTGAAAGGAATAATTTCAGGAAAGTATAGAGGTGTAAAAATCGATGATGATTTTGAGAAAGCAGATTTATTTGATTTTGAAATCTATGAAGCAAATGTGATAAGCGAAAGCCGGGAAGATTTTAGAGCAAATAAACCTTTTGTTTTTTCTAAGGACTTTGAAAACATTCTTCAAAAGAAAAAGATTAAAGGAAAAACTTTTCCTAAGGAAAAATTACCTCAAGATCTTTTAGTTCTAATAACTGCAAATGAAAAATCATTTTTAGTAAATGTTTTGGAACCGCAATTATTCGAATTTGAAACAATTAGAAAACTGCATCAAATCGATGGTGAAGAAATTTTCGGATCTTTCAATGCTTATATTACTGGATTTATACTTGATCATCAAGTTGAAATTGTAGAAGAAATTGAATTAGTTAAAGATGAAGAACCTATAGCATCTATAACTCCTATATCCTGCACCCTCAGTAATATAGAAACTGGAAAGATAGAGACTAGAAATAATTACATAAAAAAAGAATATAAATGTAAAAATCACAATCACAATGTCTGGGGTAATTGGGAATATTTAAAAAAAGATCAAAATACTTATAGTAATACTGGTTGTTTAAATCAATTTTTTTTGATTATTGGCCTTTTATTTGGCCTAACCTTTCTCATATTCATTTTACCAGGTATTATATACATAATTGCTTTTTTTTCCATCATTCTACTTTTAGGTCATCTGGGTCCATTCTTAAAAATAGGTTTTAGAATAATTGGAATATTATTTCTATTAGGATTTATTGCGTCAATTATTCATTCTTTTAATATGCAGGCACATTATTATAACCCTAAACCGCTAATCGTAGATTCACCTAGAGAGACAACCCCTATAATAGAACCTATTAAAAATAGTGACAATGCTACATCTGACAGTATTATAGCAAGATATAGATCTTGGAAAGATTACCACGGTAACAATTATGAAGGCAGATATCAAATTAAATTAAGTGACTATAAAAAAGCACATTTATATAAGCAAAATATTCAAATAGATAATAATTCTATAAATCAATATGATCGTGTGATTTTTAATCTAAAAGAATTTGATAACAATAAATTCCCTAGTCTTTTTAAACTTTTTGACAGTATCAATAAAGCGAAAAAATTAGACAAAATAAAATTTGCAGAAATGATAGTAACATTTGTCCAAGACATACCATATACTTTAATATTAGACAATGAGTGTAACGCAAATTTGTATAATGACCGATTTACAAAAAATTATCTTTTAAACAATAAAGGGGATTGTAGCGGAAATGAACGATTTGGAATCAATACTCCCGTAGAATTCCTAGTAAATCTAAAAGGAGATTGTGATACTCGTACACTATTACTGTATAGTATCTTAAATCATTATAATTATGATATTGCTTTAATGAGTAGTGAATTCTATGGGCATTCAATAATTGGTATTAATTTACCAATTAACGGCACCGCATACGTTTACAATAATGAGCGATATATACTTTGGGAAACTACTGTACCTAATGCAAAACCAGGAATGATACCCAACGAAATTTCTAATTTAAATAACTGGAGAATCTCCTTAAAATCAAAATAACATGGACAAACAAAGTTTATTTTTTACCTGTATTGTAGCAATTATTTCAACAATATTAATGCTACTATCTATTCAAATCTTGTCAAAGAAGTTGAATATAAAAACCGAATTTGAACAAAGAATAAGAATTTCATATTCAATATGGTTCAATTCTATTTTGATTTGCTATTTCCTATTTCTAAAAACTGCACTAGAATTAATCGAAAATGCTATAGAAATAATTATTTATTCAAAAACTATTGAAAATACATTTATAGTAGCTATACAAAAAATTATAATTTTCACTGGTTTTACATTTTTCTTTACTTTTTCGTCTTATTTCCTGATTGATAAATTACTACAATTATCTTTTGGTAAAAGGTTAGATAGTATTGAAATAGAAAAAGAAAATATTGGTTACTTTCTTTTAAAAGGGATTTTACTGATCTTATTTACTTTTTCACTAATCACTATCTTCGAACATTTTTTAAAATGGTTTATGCCAATAGTCGATACTCCTTTTTATCACTAAAAATTAAAAAATACAAATTACGGATTTCCATAAAATACTGGTTTCAAATAGGTTTAAGTTTGAATAATAATCTAAACTAAAAACTATGGAAATTAATATTCAACTTAAATCATTAGCAGATAAAATCAATCAGCTAAAAAGTAAAATCGAAACAGAAGAATCAACAAAACATGCTTTTGTTTTGCCGTTCATTCATATTTTGGGTTACGATGCTTTTAATCCGCTTGAAGTCGTTCCTGAATTTACCGCAGATCTCGGACTAAAAAAGGGAGAAAAGGTAGATTATGCAATCTTTCAAAACGGAGAACCAATAATCATTGTAGAATGCAAAAGCTGGAAAGAAAAACTAACGGTTCATAATTCTCAGTTATTCCGTTATTTTCATGTGACCAAAACCCGATTTGCTCTTTTAACAAATGGTATTACCTATCAGTTTTTTACTGATTTGGATGATCAGAATAAAATGGATGAAAAACCTTTCCTTGAATTTGATATTACAAACCTCAAAGAAAACACCATAAATGAAATTGCAAAGTTTCATAAAGCCAATTTTGATGTCAATAATATTGTAAGCAATGCCAGTTCTCTAAAATATATTAAAGAAATCAAAAAGCAAATCAACGCAGAGTTAGAAAGTCCTTCTAACGAATTCACCAGACTTTTTGCCAATAAAGTGTACACCGGCAGACTTACTGAAAAAGTAGTCGACGAATTTAAAGATTTAGTTCAGAAATCAGTAAGTCAATACATTAATGATAAAATTAATGATCGTCTAAATGCTGCTTTGACAAAAGAAACGATCAAACAGCAGGACGAAGCAATTGTGACCGTTGAGGATGACACCAAAACCATTACCACCGAGGAAGAACTGGATGCTTATCGCATAGTGGTTGCTATTTTGCGCAGAAAGCTGCCAACTAACCGAATTGTACATCGTGATACACAATCTTATTTTGGAATCCTGCTGGACGACAATAATCGTAAACCTTTGTGCCGACTACATTTGAACGGTGGAAAAAAATATATCAGTTTATTTAATGAAAATAAAAGCGAAACCAAATTACCAATTTCAACCATTGACGACATTTATCAATACGAAAAAGAACTCCTGGAAACAGTTGCACTTTACGAAACTGATAAAGGCTAAAATCAAGTAGTAATACGCATTTTACACAAAGTATTTCTAACTAGATTTAGTACTACAAAGTATCTGTTATTTTTAGATTTCAGATTTAAAAAATATTGGTTATACATTTAATTTTTATCTAAAACGCCTATGCAAAAAAACTACCTTATCTTACTTTTATTATTTACTTTTTTTTCTTGCAGGAAAGCTTCTGCTCCACCTCCTCCAACAGCAATCAATTCGTTTTACAAACCAGTAATTACTTCGGATGACCGGAAAACGATTACACCGGAAGAAGCTAAAACGTATCATGTTAATACAGAATATCAATATGAATACCGAACCGGAAATCCCGGACATTACGAATATAACTATGACGTAAAAGGGATAAATAACAAAGGCGATTCAGTTTTTGGGAATATTAATGTTCAGGGGAAATATGGCGCCGGAATCTTAATTGGTGATACTATTGCCGATATTGAAATTAACACCGAATGGATTTCATACGGAAAATTAAAAGCCCTTGATAAAAAAGGAAATGAATACCACTTAATTGTTAAATAAAACTCTGATGAAATATACTTTACTCTTACTATTTATCTTTTTAACCTCTTTTCGTCCGCCCGAAACCAAAGTATTTATTTGCGGTTCTACAGGTGCAAAAAAATATCATTATAAAGAAACCTGTCGTGGTTTATCGAGTTGCCGGAGCGAAACCGTAAAAACAACGCTAAAACAAGCACAAGGTCTGGGCTTGACACTTTGTGGATGGGAAGATTAATTATCTTTCCATTTTTTTTATTTAATCATTTGATAATAATCACTTTACAATAAATTCACATTAGTTTTATTAATTTGATTAAAACTAAATGTTATGAAATTTTTCAATCTAAATTTTCTGGTTTCATTCAAAGAATGGCTATTTTTAAGAGCTATGCAATCGTCTTTCCTTCATTAATAGATTACAATAAAAATAAAGGAAAAACTATTTGAATGAATAAAATTGAGAACTCATTTTTGAACAAAGACCAATTTGGAGATGATTTCTTGTGGGGTGTTTCAACCGCCGCTTTCCAAATTGAAGGGGCCTCTGATGCTGATGGAAAAGGTTCTTCTATCTGGGATGTTTTTACATCTCAAAAAGGGAAAATAAAAAACGGACATCATGCCTTAACTGCCTGCGACTTTTATAATTCTTACCAAAACGATATTGACTTAATACGCGAATTAAACATTCCGAATTTTAGGTTTTCCATCAGTTGGTCCAGAATTATGCCTACAGGAATTCACCCTGTAAATCAAGCCGGAATCGAATACTACAACAAAATTATTGATGCTTTATTAGAAGCCGGCATAGAACCCTGGATCACGCTTTATCATTGGGACCTGCCTCATGCTTTAGAAACAAAGGGCGGCTGGACCAATCGCGAATCGGTTTTCTGGTTTTCTGATTATGTCGAGGTATGTGCGCAATTTTTTGGTGATCGCGTCAAGAACTGGATGGTGATCAACGAACCATCTGTTTTTACCGGCGCAGGATATTTTCTGGGTATTCATGCTCCCGGAAAAAAAGGCATTACCAATTATCTTAAAGCCATGCACCACGTTACATTAGCTACAGCAGCTGGTGCAAAGGTATTACGAAACAGAATTCCCAAAGCCAATATTGGTACCACTTTCTCCTGTACGCATATAGAACCCGCAACTGAAAGCGCTAAAGATATCGAAGCTGCAAAACGTGTCGATACCTTACTCAACAGAACTTTTATAGAACCTATTTTAGGATTGGGTTATCCGCAAGCCGATTTGCCTGTGCTCAAAAAACTCAACAATTATATTTTAGGAGACGATCTTGATAATTTGTCTTTCGATTTTGATTTTATAGGCCTGCAATGTTACACACGCGAAGTCGTAAAATCAGCCATGCTGATTCCGTATATTGGTGCTGAACTAGTAAGTGCCGAAAAAAGAAACGTAATTTCTACCGACATGGGATGGGAAGTATACCCTCCTGCCCTTTATCATGTCCTTAAAAAATTCAACGAATACAAAGGCATCAAAAAAATCATTATTACTGAAAATGGAGCTGCTTTTCCCGACACAATTTCTAATGGCAAAGTACACGATATAAAACGTACCCACTACATTCAGGATCATTTAGAACAAATTCTAAAAGCAAGAAAAGACGGTCTTAATGTCGATGGCTATTTTGTATGGAGTCTTACTGATAACTTCGAATGGGCAGAAGGTTATAATGCCAGATTCGGATTAATTCATGTTGATTTTGAAACGCAAAAAAGAACCATCAAAAATTCCGGATTATGGTTTAAAGATTTTTTATCTTAAAACTGAGGTTTAAAAATACAAAAAGCCTTTCACGTTATAATCGCGAAAGGCTTTTTTGTGTTAGTAGTAAAATCATTTATCGCTGAAATCTAAAACTATATTGTTGTTTTAAGATTCCAATATTAATTTTACCATTCTTTTTTAAGTGAGCGGTCACAAGAATATATCTTTCTTCGGGATAATTTACATCATAACTAAAGATAGTATCTTTTACTTTCACCTGAAGCAGATGTTTTCCCTCATCTGATAATGGCAGCTCTGCGGTTTCGTAGGCAGGCAATGCATTTGTTGCTTTTAAATCGATTTCCTGAACTTTCTTTTTATCCAGTAGTATTTCCAACTTTACGTTATCAAGTTTCATATCTGTAGGCTGTTCAAACGAGACCACATATTTTTTACAGCCAAAAGTGCATAAAACGATTAATAATAGTAGAAGCTTTTTCATAAAAGATGTTTTTAAACTGATAATTAATAGAAATCAAAATCTATTGTAATGTTTTTATAAATATAGATAATTTTATTCCAAATCCGGCTACCCGAAAAAGCAAGTTCTCCTGCTGAAAAAGCAAAAACCGGCAGGGCAAAATCTCGAATTTTTTTTATTAAAAAAAGCAAAAAAAACACCAATTTTCCTTGTATTCACTAGGTTTAACAGATATTTTTTCTTATCTTTATAGTATAAATAATACCACAATATATGCCAGAAAACAAACTATTTAAGCGCCCGAATTACTCCTTAAAAAATTATTCTTTTTACCACTTTATGCATTTTATTTTTCAAAATGCTTTCAAATTTCATTTCGAAATTTTTTCATTGAATCTTCTTTCTGCACAAAGTATAAACACGCAGAATAAACCAGAGCGATCACTCCAATTACAACCATAATTATTTTTCCCGGATATATCTTCTGAATTATTTTTTAGAAAATATATTCCTGAAATTAACGAAAAGATCTCCTTTTTCAGGATACTCTTTCGACCCTTCATGTTCATTTTTCACTAAACTAAATATAATTTCTATGATTTATTTTTCGTTTTTCCAACAATTAGAAATCTTCTAATAGCAATCTCAAAGTATTGATTGCTTCAATGCTGCATTTTTATCTTTTTTTAATAGTCTAAACCAACCTTTTTAACACTTTTTGCCTCTATAATAATAAAGGCCAGGCTGGTTTTATACGCAACTAACACATTCTTATAAACCTAAAATTACTATGTATTGTATCTTGTTTTTAGGAATTCCCGGGAATCTCGGGAAAATGCGGGAATTCTGGGAATCCCTTATCTACAAAGGCCTCAAAGCGCCTTTACTTTGCCATAGAAATTAGTTCAGGTTTTGTCTGCAGACTAAAACAAAAATAAAAACTATTTCGAACTAACAGTGTAAAAACCGTAAGACCGAGTTTATTCAGGAAGTATAAATAACGTCTTACCGTTCTACACGATTTACTTCCTAAAAATCAATTTGGTATTGCTCCAAACAAGCTCTGGATAAACTCCGGACAGCAATACTCATGTCTAATTTCTAAATTAAATCAAAATGAAAAAATTAATACTTTTTATCGCTTTTGCGCTATTATTCACGATATTTTCTTGTACTCCTGATGAGTATGAGACTCAACCAAAAAAGGATACAGAAAAAGCTATTAACCACATAAAAGCAACTTATGCTGATGGTCCTGGTGATAATGGTTCAACGCCACCACCACCTACGCCAAAAGATTAATAAATATATCTTTTAGTATCTAATTAATTACTATTTTCGGGGAAAGTAAATTTGTATGTTACGGTCCCCGTTTTTTTATTTTATTCTACTACTTTTTCTTTCTTCTTGTGAAGAAAAAAAGACCGTTAATATCGATACAGAATCTATCCGAAAAGAGGCTCTTAGTTTACGCAATAAAGCAATTGAAAATCAAGATAAGCAAAACTTTAATACTGCTTTTGATGAATTTTATAAATCAAAGCAAATTTATGAGAGTTTAAGAGAAAGTGGAAAAAAAGACAGTGCTAATATTGGCTACATACTTATTATGATGGCAGCAATCCAGCAGGTCAATGGGGATTACTACGGCAGTAAAGAAACCGTTACTGAAGCATTACTTTATGTTAAAAAAAAGAGCGTTTATACAGCTGAAATAAATAATAAATTAGGCATTGCTGATAAAGAACTTTCTCTTTATGACGATGCCATTACTTACTATAAAGAAGCAGCAAAAGATTTCACTGATCCTATTCAGAAGCAAATCCCTATAAGCAATATTGCAGCGGTTTATATCCAACAAAAAAAATACGATAAGGCAATTACTCTTTTGGAATCCCTTTTAAGAAATAAATTTTTAAAAAACAAAGTTCAGGCAATTGACAATGCAACAATTACAGACAATTTGGGTTATGCCTATTTTAAGAAAGGAATGGATGAAAAGGGGTTGCTTTTAATGAACGAAGCACTCAAGATAAGAAAGGAATTTAAGAAAGAATATCAAAGCATTGAAAGCTATCTGCACCTTGCCGACTACTATGCTAAAAAGAATATTCAAAGATCTAATAAAAATGCGCTGACAGCTTACAATATTGCCACAAAACTACATAGTGTCGATGAAAGATTAGAAGCATTGCAAATTCTAATTTCAAATGATCACAGTGCCCACAACAGTAAATATGTAGAAAGATACTTTACTTTAAACGACAGCATCATTAAGGTTCGAAATAATTTTAAAAATAAGTTTGCTAAAATTAAATACGATGCCAAAAAAGAAAAAGATGAAAATGCAAAACTTCGTTTAGAAAAAGCAGAAAATATGTTATCGCTTCAAAAAGACAAATACCTGCGAATTGTTTTTGTAATTGTCTTTGTTTTTTTAGTCATTTTAATAGCAATTCTAATACGTTACTATAAGAATAAAAACCGGGCAATAGAATTTAAGACTTCGTATAATACTGAAACCCGAATTGCTAAAAAAATACACGATGAGCTGGCCAACGATGTATTTCATGTAATCGCTTTTGCCGAATCTCAGCCCTTATCAACAGAAAGTACCAAAGAGAATTTACTCCAGAAATTAGATGATATTTACGGGCGTGTGAGGGGAATTTCAAGAGAAAATAATAAAATTGATACAGGAACAGATTTTACCAGCAGCATAAAAGAAATGCTTTCGGCTTATAATACAACCGAAAGAAACATCATGGTTACTAATTTAGAAAATATAAACTGGGAAATTATTGATGATATAAAAAAGATTACTATTAGCCGTGTTTTACAGGAATTAATGGTGAATATGAAGAAACACAGTCAGGCAAATCTTGTTGTAATCAAATTTGAAAGTAATCAAAAGGCACTCATAATGAATTATACTGACAATGGTAAAGGCTGCAAAAAAGCTAAGATTGCAAAAAACGGTCTGCAAAACATGGAGAGCCGTATTCAGGCCGTCAAAGGAACCATTGATTTTGACACAGAACCTGGAAAAGGATTTAAAGCAAAAATATCAATACCTGTATAAATATAAATTAAAACATAGAGGTTTAATTGCAAAGATTTATCCTTGATAAACATAAAACGAAAAGCCTTTCAGAATTACTCCAAAAGACTTTTCTCTTCAAAAAACAATAATATTATAACCTTCTCAGTTTATAATGTTTCCTCTAAAACAGCAACTGCTTCTTTCCAGTTGTTTACTCTTAAATGATGGGTTTTATTTATGTTATGAAACGCCGTAAACATAATAGGCTTTCCTATGCAATAATCTAAGTTTTTACAATGATCGTCAATCATATAGTCAGTATTGATGATTTTTTTGCTTCCGCATAAAATAATGTTTTCCCATTTAATAAAAGGAAAATGTTCACCAAGCCATGCTACTTTTTCGGCAAGCGAAACCGGAAATTCCGTAGCGGCCGAAACAATAAAAATTTCAAAATTCTCTTGCAATCTTTGCAAACTTTCAACCGCATCCGGCATTACAGGCAATGTTCTAAAAAAATTATCCGCATTCAAAACACCACGCAAAAGCCCTCTGTCGCTAAATGCTTCTTCTTCGGCCAAACCCTGAATACTTTCTTTTGTAATTGTCGTTCCGTTTGCTTTATTGTAATGTTCAATAAGTTGTGCTTCAATATCGGCAAGTACGCCATCCATATCAATGGCAATTGTTTTCTTTTTCATTATGATTTATTTTGCAACAAATTTACGCAAAATTTGCAAAGTATTGCAATTTTAACTTATTTTTGCAATATAAATTTGCATTACATGAAAAAAGAAGAACGTCAAAAAGTAATTTTAGAATACCTGTCAAAAGAGCACCGGTTAACTTTAACAGAGCTTAGTGCGTATCTCAATGTGTCTGAAGATACTATACGAAGAGATGTAAAAGAACTTTCAGATCAGGGACTTTTAAAAGCAGTTCGTGGTGGTGCAGTTGCTCCGTCTCCTATTCCGTTACACTTTAGAAACAGAGAAAAGCATGATCTTGAAAACAAGAAAATCATTGCCGAAAAAGCAATTTCTTTCTTAAAAGACGGACAGGTAGTTTTTATTGATGGTGGAACAACCTCATTGGCTTTAGTAGCAAGTTTTCCTTATGATCTAAAAATTACGGTTATTACCAATAGTTTTCCGGTTGCAGCATTAATTGAAGATTTGCCCAATATCGAACTGATTTTTGCAGGCGGAAAAATGTGTAAAACCTCTTTTACCACCGCCAGTATCGAAACCATAGATTTCTTCAGAAATTTTAGAGCCGATATTTGCATTTTGGGACTTTGCAGTATTCATCACGAAAGAGGAGTTACAGGAATTCTATACGATGATTCGCAAATTAAAAAAAATATGATTCAAAATTCAAATTTTGTCATTGCACTGGGTTCTGCTGAAAAGGTAGATACCGCCGAATCGTATTTCGTTTGTCCGCTTAAAGATATAAATGTTCTCGTAACGAATATTTCTCCGGATGATGAAAGTTTTCAGGCATACAAAAAATCCGGTATTACTATCGTTTAAAATCCTTTGTAAAATAAAAATGTTAATAAGGAGCTAATCCAGCCATCCGCTATATCTTTGCCTGCCTAAAGAAGGCAGGCAAAGGATGCCGCTCCTGTCTGGGCTAGGGCACTCATTTTCATAAGAAAAACTTTCAGGATTAGCCTTAAAAGTCTTTATATAATAAACTGGAAAGCAATTCTATTTTCTTATTGTAGGATTAAAAATCATTACGATACACCACTCTCCAAAATACTGAAAGTTTTATTTTCACAATCTATTTCTGCTAATGCACCAAATGGTATCGTAAACGTTGGGCAGGTGTGACCAAAATCCATTTCGGTGATAATAGGCAAACCATTGAGGTTTTCTTCTTTCATAATTTTCAAAAGCTCATCATTATATGCTGCAGAATATTTCGAATCGTAAGGACGCCCCAAGATAATTCCATTTACACGTTGCAGAATTCCCTGAGCGGCATAATTTCTTAACCAATACCTGAATGCTCTTGCCTCTACTCTATTCTCAGAGGTTTCCCAAAACAAGATGCAATCCTTCCATTCTTCTTTCTCCAACCACAAATCTGTACCTTTCAAAAATTCTAAAACGTCTAAACAGCCACCTATTAATTTTCCCTGAACTTTTCCTTTTCCCTGCAAAAAATTCCATCCATCAGATGGCGTCATTTTTCTTTTTGTATTCGATAACGAAGTATCAAACCAATCCAGATATTCTGATGTCCAATCATTACTCTGATCAATTGTCCCCACTGCTTTATTAGAAAAAAGTGTCTTTTTAATGTCCTCAGTCTGATATTCGTGCATGCCTGTATTCTCAGCAAATCCTACCAGAACTGATGTCCCGTAAAAAGAAGTCAGTCCCGCTTTTAAACATGCAAAATGTGTTACCGTAGAATCGGAAAATCCCAGAAATATTTTCGGGTTTCGTTTTATTATATCTAAATCCAGAAAAGGCAAAATTCTAACGCTGTCTTCTCCGCCTATATTGGTAATAATTGCCCTAACTGATGGATCTGAAAAAGCCTCCATTAAATCCTCTGCTCTTGCTTTTGGGTTATTATATATCCATTCAGCAGGTTTTAAAGCATTTTTTGTTTCAACAACTTCCAGCCCAAATATATCCTGAAGCTGTTTTTTGGCATATTCATATCGATGCGGCAATTCTCCCGCGCCTCCCCAGGAAAGCGATACCGTTGCAATTTTATCACCTCGCTTTAAAGCTTTTGGCTTAATAAGATCTTTCATAAAAAAAATTTAATATACAAATATAATAAGGTGAATCGTTTCATTCAACTAATACTACATCTTGTTATTTACTGCTTAAAAATAAAAAGCCTTTCAAGGTTTGAATCTTGAAAGGCTTCTTTTCTACAAATTAACAGGCAATATTATTTCCATCCGCCGCCTAAGTCTCTATAAACATGGACAGCAGCATTTAATTGTTCTTTTTTAGTATCTACTAATTCCAGTTTCGCTTCTAATGCATCACGTTGTGTCATTAACACTTCGAAATAATCTACTCTGGCTGATTTAAACAAATCATTAGAAACATCAATAGAAGTATTTAATGCATCCACTTGTTTCGATTTAAGATCATATCCTTTTTGTAAATTCTCAATCTTAGAAAGCTGATTTGAAACTTCTAAATAAGCATTTAAAACCGTACGATCATAGTTGTACAATGCCTGAAGCTGTCTTGCATTTGCACTGGCAAATTCTGCTTTAATTGCATTTCTATTGATCAGCGGGGCAGCAAGATCTCCTGCTAAAGAATACAATAGCGATTCAGGAAATGTAAACAAATAAGAGGGTTTAAAAGCCTGAACTCCTACTGCAGCTGAAATATCCAATGAAGGATAAAACTCAGCACGAGCTACTTTTACATCTAGTTTGGCAGCCACTAACTCCAATTCTGCCTGTTTCACATCAGGGCGATTCGCTAACAATTGAGACGGAATACCCGAACTCACTGCAGCAGGTAATAAACTTAAGAAGTTAGTACTGTTTGTTCTTTTGATCTCCTGTGGATATCTCCCTAACAAAAAGTTGATTTTATTTTCAGCTTCTTTGATTTGCTGCAAAATATCAAACTCCATACTTTGCGAAGTCAGAACCTCGGCCTCAAATTTCTTAACTCCCAATTCTGTTGCTCTTGCAGCCTGCTTCTGAATTTTTACAATTTCTAAAGCATTTGTCTGCAATTTGATTGTTTGTTTTACAATATCCAACTGATTATCTAAAGCCAGTAATTCATAATAAGAATCGGCCACTTCAGCAATAAGATTTGTGATTACAAAGTTTTTACCTTCAACCGTCGCTAAATATCTGTTTAACGCTGCTTTTTTAGAATTACGCAGTTTTTTCCAGATATCCACTTCCCAATTGGCGTAAGCCGAAATCGTAAAATCTCCTAACGGATCAGGTGTTTCTACACCCGGTTTTATCTCTGTAGTAGCATCACCCGCACCCTGACTGGTATATCTACCTACTTTTTCTACTCCGGCTCCGGCGCGAACACCAACTGTTGGTAATAAAAGTCCTTTTTTTACACGAATATCATTCTTAGCGATTTCAATTTCCTGCAAAGTGATATTTAGTTCCTGATTGTTCTTTAAAGCAACATCAATCAAATCAACAAGATTTTGATCTTTAAAGTAATCTTTCCAGGCTAATGTTGAGGTATTATTGTTTGCATCCTGAGTTTGTGCTGTTGTACCAAACGACTCCGGAACTGCTGTACTGGTTGTAGGCGCTGCCTCAGGTGCAGGGGCTTTACACCCTGCAACCGTAAGACATATACCCAACGCAATACCATATTGATATGATTTGAATTTATACATGATTGTTATCAATTTCTTCTGTTAATGGATTTTCTTCTTCATGTTTTACCAGTTTATGTTTTTCTGCAATTTTGGCAAAAATGAAATACAAGCCCGGAATTACGAATACTCCACAAATAGTTCCTATAAGCATACCTCCGGCAGCGGCAGTACCAATGGTTCTGTTTCCAATTTTACCCGGACCAGTAGCAAAAGCAAGTGGCAATAATCCCGCAATAAAAGCAAAAGAAGTCATCAAGATAGGACGGAACCTCGCTTTTGCTCCCTCCATTGCGGCTTCAAGTACCGATCTTCCTGCTGCATGTCGCTGTATCGCAAACTCTACAATCAGTACGGCATTTTTACCCAATAAACCAATAAGCATTACCATGGCAACCTGAGCATAAATATTATTCTCTAATCCTGTTAACTTCAGCAATAAGAAAGCCCCAAAAATACCCGCCGGTAATGAAAGAATTACAGATAATGGCAGAATAAAACTTTCATATTGTGCTGCTAATACCAGGTAAACGAATCCTAAACAGATCATGAATACCCATATCGCCTGATTACCCTGAGCTACCTCATCGGCAGAAATACCTGCCCAGTCAATATCATATCCGCGGGGTAATTTTTTGGCTGCCACTTCCTGAATTACTTTAATCGCTGTACCGGAGCTATAACCCGCTGCAGCAGAACCACTAATTTGTGTAGAAGTGTACATATTATGTCTGGTAATTTCTGAAAGTCCGTATACTTTTTCCAATCTCATAAAAGCAGAAAAAGGAACCATCTCGTCACGATTGTTTTTTACGTACAATTTTAAGATATCATCCGGCTGAGCACGATATTCCGGAGAAGCCTGAACAATTACTTTATAGTTGATTCCGTATTTAATAAAACTAATTTCGTAGTTACTCCCCACAAGAGTTGACAAAGTATTCATGGCATTTTCGATAGAAACCCCTTTTTGCTGTGCCAGGTCATTGTCGACCTTCATCATGTATTGAGGGAAACTGGAACTATAGAAACTAAATACATTAGACAATTCCGGATGAGTATTTAACTCTTTAACAAAATCGTTATTTACCTGCTCCATTTTTTTATAATCTCCGGAACCGGTTTTATCTAACAAACGAAGCTCAAATCCTCCGGCAGCACCATAACCTGGTACAGCAGGCGGTTGAAAAAACTCGATATTGGCACCTGCAATATCTTTGGATTTTTCTTCCATTTCAGCCATGATCTCAAGAACAGAGTGCTTTCTGTCGCTCCAGTCTTTAAGGTTAACCAAACAAGTTCCTGAGTTTGACCCTGTACCTTCAGACAGGATTTCATAACCTGCTAACGAAGAAACTGATTTTACTCCGTCTATTTTTTCGGCAATTTTTTGCAGTCTTTCAGCAATATTATTAGTTCTTTCTAGTGATGAACCTGGTGGCGTCTGAATAACGGCATAAAACATACCCTGATCTTCATTCGGGATAAACCCTGAAGGAACATTACTGCTGATTAGCCATGTTCCGGCACAAAACCCAAGAAGTGCAATAATAGTAACCGCTCTTCTGTTTACGATTTTACCCAACAGATCCTGATATTTGCCTTGTGCTAAATTGAACTTATTATTAAAACCATCTATAAACACATTTACAGGTGTTTTCTTTTTAGGTTTTCCATGCTCATTTTTTAGCATCATCGCACAAAGCGCTGGTGTCAATGTCAAAGCCACAATACCCGAAAGGATAATAGCAGTTGCCATAGTTACAGAGAACTGTCTGTAAAATACCCCAACAGGACCTGACATAAAAGCTACAGGAATAAATACTGCCGCCATCAGGAACGTAATTGCAATAATTGCCCCTGCAATTTCATGCATTGCTTTTTTGGTTGCTTTAAGTGGCGAAAGATGTTCTTCCTCCATCTTGGCATGAACCGCTTCGATTACCACAATCGCATCATCGACGACGACCCCAATGGCTAATACCAAAGCAAATAATGTAATTAAGTTCAATGAAATATCAAAGAAAGTCATGAATACAAATGTTCCTATCAATGATACAGGTACTGCAATTGCAGGAATAACTGTCGAACGCCAGTCTCCTAAGAAAAGAAATACTACTATACCTACCAGGATAAAGGCTTCAACCAGTGTATGGATTACTTTTTCGATAGAAGCATCAAGGAATTTCGAAACGTCATATGAAATTTCATAATCCATTCCTTTAGGAAATCTTTGCTTGATTTTTTCTAATTTAGCCTTTACCTCTTCAATAACCTGATTGGCATTACTACCAAAAGACTGTTTCAATACAATCGCTGCCGATGGCCTGCCATTTAAGTTCGAATAAATATCATACATCGAACTACCAAATTCTACTTTGGCAACATCTTTCAAACGTAAAAGTTCTCCGTTTGCATTTGATTTTACAACAATATTCTCATATTGCTCTTTGGTTGTAAAACGTCCTGAATATTTTAATACATACTCAAATGCCTGAGAACGCTTACCGGAGCTTTCTCCTGTTTTACCAGGCGAAGCCTCTAAACTCTGACTTGATAAAGCTTCCATTATCTCATCAGCAGAAATTTTATACGCCAGCATACGATCTGGCTTCAGCCAAATACGCATCGCATATTCACGTGTTCCTAAGATATCTCCTGAACCAATACCATTTACCCTTTTCAATTCTGAAAGTACGTTGATATCAGCATAGTTATACAAGAACTTCATGTCAGTATTTTTGTCTGTACTGTAAAGATTCACATACATCAGCATACTTGGCACTTCTCGGGTAATTTTGATACCTTCTCTAATTACCAAAGGAGGTAATTTATTGGTAACCGAAGCTACACGGTTTTGAACGTTAATTGCTGCCTGATTGGGATCTGTTCCTAAGTTAAACACTACTTTTATCGTAGCCTCACCATCATTTCCGGCATCAGAAGCCATGTATTTCATTCCCGGAACTCCATTTAAGGCTCTTTCCAGAGGAATTACAACCGCCTTGATCATCAATTCACCATTAGATCCCGGATAATCTGCGGTAACATTCACCATTGGAGGTGAGATTGTAGGGAATTGTGTAATAGGTAAATTTAATACCGACAATACCCCTAAAAAGACAATTATAAGCGATATTACTATCGACAGTACAGGTCTTTGAATAAATTTATTAAACATTTTATATTTTTTTAATGATTAAACCAAATAGGAATAAAACACGCTAATATGTGAAATGTATACTGTAAATGTGAAATGTTAAAAAGCAAAACATTATTGAATACTATTCTAATTGTATGCTAATGAACACTATAAACTATTACTGAATACTGACACTGAATACTGCTACTTATTCTGCTTTTACTCGCAAATGATTCATTACCTCTTTTGGAGATTGGAATTCATATTTAATTTTGTCATTCTCTTTTACTTTCTGAACTCCTTCAAGTAAGATCTTGTCATTTTCGGTAATTCCGGTTTTGATCACATATAAATCAGGTATTTCGCCTGTAATTGTAATTTCTCTTGAATGTACTTTGTTGTTGTTATCAATAACAAAAACATATTTTTTATCCTGAATTTCGTAAGTCGCTTTTTGAGGAATTATAATAGCATTTTTAAGAGGAACCATCATCTGAACCTGTCCGGTTTCTCCATTTCGAAGTAATTTTGCTGAATTAGGAAATCTTGCTCTAAAAGCAATATTTCCGGTTTCACTATTAAATTCACTTTCGATCACCTCTACGTTTCCTTTTTCTTTAAAAGTTTCACCATTGGCCAAAACCAGGCTTACTTTATTATCTGCACGATCTTTTACATCTGTTTGGTATTGCAGGTATTCAGGTTCAGACACGTTGAAATAAGCAAACATCTGACTGTTGTCTGAAAGACTTGTCAATAATTCGCCTTCGTCGATAAGACTTCCTAGTTTTAATGGAATACGGTCAATAGTTCCGTCAAACGGAGCTCTGATTTCTGTAAATGATAAGTGCAGTTTTGCCAATGCAACCTCAGCTTTTGCTGATTGTAATTTTGCCTGAGCAACACTCAATTCGTTTTTAGAAACGATATTTTTATCTGCCAGTAATTTAGAATTTTGCAATTCAATTTCTACTGATTTTTGTTCAGCTTGTGCTTTAAGCAATTCAGACTGATACATGTTTGGCATGATCTTAAACAACAGCTGGCCTTTTTTTACAAACTGGCCTTCATCAACATAAATATTTTGTAAAAACCCTTTTTCCTGGGCACGAATTTCAATGTTACGCACAGATTTTATCTGCGAAACATATTGTTTTGTAAACGAAGTGTCGATTTTTACCGGATTAGTAACAGTAAATTTCTCTACTTCTTCTTTTTCTTCTTTTTTAGATGTACAACTGGTAAGGCACACTAGGGCGATCAGGCCCGTGAACACGATAATTCTTTTCATGATTTTATTTGGAAATTAAGCGATTGAATGCTTGGAATACAGTGATTCCTTTAGATGAAAAAACACATCAGGCAGCCTTAGTTATAACTTAACTTTCATATAAGATGAAGTAGAATAAAAATATACATCAACAAGATATGCAGGATTACAACCTAGGTAACCGATGTATACTGTTGAATCAAATTCTTAAAACCTGTTGGGTAATGTAGATAGGATTTGACTGGCCAAAGAATGGCACGAAGATTTTAAAACGATTGTAATCATTTACAATAGTCTGACTTGCAAAGGAAAGGTACCAATTGTCAAGTAAACTGTAATTTGTTGCAAAAAACTTATTCGTAAGACCATCTCTCAGATCATCATTTCCAAGATATTCTTCTTCAAGATCTACATCGGCATCTTCAATGATTGAACTGCCCTGATCCTGATTGGTGAATTTCACACGATGCTTTTTCTCAAGAGTGTGGTGATGAAAGTTTTGTGGAGTACCAGCATTAAGATATTGCCCTCCGCCAAGCAGAAGCAAATTCATGAATACTAAAAATACTATTAACTTTCTCATTTGGGTGCGAAAGTAATGAAAGTATCGAAACAAAAAAAGATTTTTTTATAAGCTTTAACATTTAACAAAAACGAAAACGTTTTCATTGATTTTTTATTTACAGAATGTATTAAATCGCTACTTTTTTACGCTTAATTATCTTAAAAAACTTGGCAAAAAACGAACTCCTAATGAAAGAAAAATAGTACTTGTAAAGAATTTTATCAGAATCGTAAATATTTGATATTCTATACTTTAATCTCGTAATTTTAATTACTGATCTATAATAAAATTTCCATTATTGTAAATTCCTGATTTGCCTTAACAAAAGTTTTATAAGTATCTTTCATCCCAAATTTTTCGTAAAAATTTTTTTTATTGGTTCTGGCATTACACCACACTTTTTTAAGTCCTTTTTCTTCTGCGAGACTAAAAATATGTTTCAAAAGCTCAGAAGCAATTCCTTTTTCCTGAAATTCTTTTAAAGTGGCGAGTTTTCTAAATTGCATTTCGTCTTCGATAATAAAACAGGAAACTATCGAAACTAATTTTTTCTGGTCAAAAACACCAAAATGCAATCCCAAAGAATCTTCTTCCAATTGTACAAACTCAAAAGGCTGATCCGGCCACATTACTTCATGCCTGACTGGCCAGGTTTGCGAAGCTTCAATTGCTTTTATTTCCATGATAGTTATTTCTTCAATACTACAAATTTACGGGATTTTAAAATCATATTTTCACAATCCTACCAATTCACACTTCATTCAATATCAAAAACATACACCAAATAAATAAGATAAATCATTCTTTTTTAATTAATAATATTTATTTTTATGCTATCTAAAAATAAATAAATCCAATTATGAAAAAATTCATTCTAGCAGCATTATTATGTATTAGTGTAAATGGTTTTGCACAATTGATACAGTTTGGACCTCAGTTTTCTTATAATATCACCTCTCCCCTTACTGATGATTTTAGCTCAAAAAGCTCTGGAACAGGCATTGGTGTTGCAGGATTTGCAAGGGTAAATTTATTACTTTTTTATGCACAGGGAGAGTTTGGTTATGCCCAATCAAAATTTAGTCTCGATCAGACCGGAATTGGAGAAACCGAATATAAATTATCCGGCACCGATGCTACATTATTGATTGGTTTTAAAATAGTACCTCTGGGAAAACTTGGTAATGTTCGAATTTTTGCAGGATATAACTGGAAGAATTACTCCGATATTAAAGCGAATAATAGTTTGAATTATGTGGCGTTTGAAAAAAACAACAGCAGTATTCTTGGCGGAGTTGGTGTAGATTTATGGAAACTGACTTTAGACTACAGATATTTGGCCGGCGTTTCAGATCTTGATCCTTCTGGAAGAAATATAAAAACTGCGGTTTCTAATATTTCACTCGGATTTAAATTTTTATAATAAACAACGCTATATCAGCATATAAAAAAAGGAATCTAAAACTAGATTCCTTTTTTTATTATTCTATTTTAACATAAAAACGTTCCATGTTATCGTTGGTTATTTTCTCATAGCCATTCTCATCTTTTTTCCCAACATTAATAACACGTAATTCGTTTGAATTGTCATTAACCATACAATGCCATACAGAGCCATCAGACAAGATAATATCCGAAAATAAAGACTCTGTTTCTTCGCTGTTGTAATAAACTAATTGTTCGGATTTAATCAGCTTTTTTTCTTGTGTTTTCTTATTCTTCTCAAAAAATAAAATCTCATTTTGATTAATTTCGACTAACTCATCAAAATCTTTTTCTGCATAGGTACTTGTTTGATTGCTTGCCCAAATTGGTTTATCTCCAATCATTTTCCAGGTTCCCAATGCTCTTTTCATAATATCTTCTCTTAAAATATCTTTTAGAGTATCTACTTTTTTAATAGATTCCCTGCCGATTTCGTTTTCAGGCTTAATTTTAGAGGCCACATGAAACAAATCAATAGCTTTTTTAAAATCTGCTTTTTTGTAATAAGAAACAGCTAATTCGTATCTGTTTTTTTGAAATGCAATTTTTGAATCATTTTGGGCTAAAGTTTTAAAAGAAATTATTAAAACAATAAAAAGTAGTTGTTTTTTCATTAATATGGTAGGTTTGGTTTATTTTTTGCAAACCTAGTTTTTTAATTTGAAAGTTTTTTACTGTTACTTCAATTTATTTCTTACTATAAAATCTTTAATTTATTATAATCAAGCTCATTTCGAAAATGAATTTAGAACTTCCATTGCCTTATCGATATCTTTTTTATTGACAAAAATATGATCGTGATAATAAGCTGCTACAACATTACAGCTGACTTGTTTCTCTGATAGTGCCTTCGAGAATGCTGCTGTAAGACCAACTGCTTCTAATGAGGAATGAACTGTAAGGGTTATCCAGGACATTACAACCGAATAATCTAATTGTAGCTGATCTGCAATTTCTTTCTTGAGGATCAATGTAATGGCCTCTTTTTCTTTAAAAAACATTTCGATCCCGCTTAAATTTATATTTTCTAAAGTTTCGACTTTGCAAAAAACATAATCTCCTGAATTGTGTTCCGGTTGCATGCTTTTAAGCAATTGCTCTAAATTTCTTTCTCCTGACATATATAAATAACTTATTATCTTACCACCAAAGTATTATTCAAAGGTGTTGCATCCATAAAAATACCACCATCGACCTTAACTTGTTTTATCGTTTTCTTATTTTTTAAAGCAATCGCTGTACGTTTTTGATTGGCTTGCCAAACCGCTGGTGTTTGATGAAATGTTTCTGTCGTATTATCAGCATAAGTAACAATAACATCAAAGGGAATAGCAAAACCTCCGTCATTATCAATAGAAACTGTATTATTCGCTACTTTTTTGACTGACAGATCAATATGATTATTGGTAAAAAACCAATTATTAAAGAACCAATTCAGATTTTTTCCCGAAGCGGTATTCATAGAATTAAAATAATCCCACGGAATTGGATGTTTCCCGTTCCAGTTGTCCATGTAAGCATGCAATGCTTTTTTAAACAAATCATCGCCCAGCAAATCTTTTAGAGCCAAATAAGAAAGGGATGCTTTTCCGTATGAATTATTGCCATAACCTGAGTCAGACAACTGTGATGACATGGTAATAATGGGCTGGTCTTCTTCTGTTGAGGAATCGCTTATGTACTGCTGCACTCTAAATTCTTTGTAAAACTTATCAGCCGCTTCTTTTCCGTGTTCAGCAATTCCAATTAAATATTCAAAAGTAGTGGCCCAGCCTTCATCCATAAAAGCATAACGAGTTTCATTGATCCCCATATAAAATGGAAAATAACTATGCGCTACTTCGTGATCCTGAACCAATTGTGCAAAGACAGGATCGTTCATCTGAGAGTCGTTACACATCATTGGATATTCCATATCTGCAAAACCCTGAAAAGCTGTCATTTTAGAAAATGGGTATGGAATTCCGGGCCAATTATTAGAAAACCAGTCTAAAGCATATTGATTGTTCTTAATCGAATTTACGAAATCAGTTCCTTTTACATCATAAGCCGCCTGTATACTTGCGCGTCGATTTGTTTTTTTATCGACAACAACACTGCCGGCATCCCATAAATAATGATCACTTAAGCCAAAACAAACATCAGAAATGTTTTTAGCTTCAAATTTCCACACATTCCAGTCATTTTGTTTGGTTACAAGACCATTTTTCATTTCCTGCTCATTAGCAATATGCAAAACTTCATCTGTTGTGTATGATTTTTTTAGACGTGAAGCAAATTCAGGCTGTAAAACCTCATCCGGATTTAATAAATCCCCTGTTCCGTAAACCACATAGTTTTTTGGAGCTTTTACTGAATACGTATAATCATTAAAATCATTATAAAACTCCTGACCTGAAGTATGAGGCAGATCGTCCCATCTATTATAATCATCAAAAACAGAAACACGCGGATAACTATAGGCAACAAAAAAGGTACTATTATCGATTTGTCCTTCTCTTCCGCTGAGTTTTGATAATGGATAATTCCAATCGATATCAATTGTAATTTTACTATGAGGAGGCAAAGGTTTTTTCATTTTTACGATTCCCACTGTCCCCCAGTCCTTTCCATCTTCATTATAGACTATACCTTCAATTTTTAAAGCTGCAATTGTTAAGCCATCGGTAAAAAAATCATCACTGTTATGTACTGCCCGTGGTGCGTTTTTTTTATGAATATTATTTACAAATCTAATTCGTAAATTTTTCAACGTATCGTTACTATTGTTTTCATAAACGATAGTCTCAGTGCCGCTCACTATTTTAGTATCGGCATTTACTTGCAATGCAATAGTATATTTACCATGATTTTGCCAATAGTTTTTTCCAGGTTTTCCGTCCATAGAACGAACAGCCTTTGCATAAGACTCTTTAATATTTCTTGGCATATAAAGATCTTGGGCAAAGCTATTTTGGGCAAAAAACACAAAGGTTATAAACAGCAATTGAAGTGATTGTTTTTTCATAAGTTGTTTTAAGATTTTGATGATTAACTGATTATAACATTAGTTGATTTTTCTAACTTAATGTTACACAAATTTAAAGATTATAGTTTTTGATTTTACAGAAAACCCAATCATAACAACGTAAAAAGAAAAACCGTCTAATTCTAATAAAGAAAAAGACGGCATCTACAATTAATATATAACCTTGATTGCTACAAAATATAGTCGGTATTAATAAAATTCGATTCTTTGCTGTTGAGCAATTCCTGCAAAATTTCATTGTTATAAGCGATATCTTTTGAAGCTACAAACGTACGAATTGAGAATGAGCGTAAAGCATCCGGAATACTCAAAGTTCCTACAGCAGAATCTTTACGACCTGTAAACGGGAACGCGTCCGGACCTCTCTGACAAGAACTGTTGAGGTTTACTCTACAAACCAGATTCACTAAAGAGTCAATAAGCGGTGCCAAAGTTTTAATATCTTTCCCGAATAAACTTACCTGTTGTCCGTAGTTTGATTCGGCCATATCTTCTAGTGGTTCGTCAATGTCTTTAAAAGAAATAATTGGCACTACTGGTCCAAATTGCTCTTCGTGATATACACGCATTTCTTTATTTACAGGATACAAAACTGCCGGAAAAATATAATTGTCAGTATGTTTTCCTCCTTTTGCATTCAGGATTTTTGCTCCTTTTGAAGTAGCATCATCAATTAATCCCTGAATATAATTTGGCTTTTCTGTTTCCGGAAGCGGCGTCAACGAAGCCCCTTTTTCCCATGGATTTCCAAATATCAAACCATCTACTTTTTCAGAAAAACGTTTATTGAATTCTTCTACAATAGACTCATGCACGTACAATACTTTCAAAGCTGTACAACGCTGACCGTTAAAAGATAAACTACCAGCAATACATTCCTGAATCGCTAAGTCTAAATCGGCATCTGGCAAAATAATAGCCGGATTTTTAGCTTCTAATCCTAAAATCAAACGCAATCTGTTTTTATTTGGATGCTGATCTTGTAATGCAATCGCAGATTTACTGTTTCCGATTAACGCCAAAACGTCAATTTTTCCAGATTTCATGATCGGAGAAGCCACTTCGCGGCCTCTGCCATACACAATATTGATAACCCCTTTTGGGAAACTGCTTCTAAAAGCTTCTAATAATGGAGAGATACATAAAACACCATGTTTAGCAGGTTTAAAGATCACTGTATTTCCCATGATCAAAGCCGGGATCAACAATGAGAAAGTTTCGTTTAAAGGATAATTGTAAGGTCCAAGACACAGTACAACCCCAAGAGGTCCACGGCGAATCATAGCGTTTACACCCTGTACTTTTTCAAAATGCGAACTACGTCCGTTTAGTTCTTTATAACTGGCAATAGTATCATAAATATATTCTACTGTTCTGTCAAATTCTTTTTCTGAGTCGCCAAGGTTTTTTCCAATTTCCCACATCAAAAGTTTTACCACTTCTTCGCGGGTTTCTTTCATTTGTTTTACGAAATTCTCCATGCATTTTATACGGTCCACTACTTTCATAGTTGGCCATAATCCCTGACCTTTATTATAAGCTGTATTGGCAGCTTCTACAACTTCGGCAGCTTCTTTCTCTGCCATAAACGGAATCGATCCTAATAATGTTGGCGTATATTTTTCTGTAGACGAAATTGTTGAAAAAACGGGAGTTGTTTGCCCTGTCCATTGTTTCAATTCTCCATTTACAAGATAAGTATCTTGGTTTATAAGGGTTTTAATCTGGTATTCTTCCGGTATCAAACTCATAATCTGGTAATTTTATGTTTGGTTATTAATAGTTTATTAAAAGAAAAAAGAGGCTTTTTGCGCCTCTTGATTTGTTTTATGGATTTATGGTTTCGCCTTCCCAATCCAGTATTCCGCCAAGCAAATTGTAGGCATTATCTATACCTAACTCGTTCATAATCTGACATGCTTTAGCACTTCTGGCTCCAGAACGGCAATACACATAATAATTTTTATTTTTATCCAGTTCTTCGATTTCATAAATAAAACCCTGACCTTTATTGATATCAATATTAACAGCGTTTTCGATATAGCCGTCATTAAATTCGTCTTCAGTTCGTACGTCCAGTATAACTGCATTCTCGTCAGCAGCAAGCTGATTCACCCAATCTTCTTGTGATAAATTCATAGTATCTGTTTTTTGTAAAATTACGACGTTTCTATTAATTAAAAACGTACTCAATGCGATTTCGATTATTATTCTCAGAAAACGTTTTAGAGAAAGTATTATAATCAGTGAAAGACAAATTTAGTTACTATTTTTAAAAATACGGTCTATAAAATCGATAGAAAATAGGATTTTTTCATTTTCATAAAATGCATCTTAAATATAGTTTTCTGACAATTTATGCCATTTCAATCTATTATCTTTGTATTAAATCATATGTTTTAATTTTAATTTGATAAAAAATGTTCGTCACGAATTTCATAAATTTTCACGAATTATTTTTTTACTGCCACAGATTAAATGATTGTAAGGATTTTTATATTTGAAAAATTCATAACAAAATAAACACACTTTAATTCGTGAAATTCGTGGCAAAAAAACAAACTCTATCTAATGCAAAACTCACTTAAAAACATATTTCCTAATTTCTCCAATGAACTTATCTCGACGATTGAAGAAAACGGAAGCCTTCAGGACTTTGAAGCCGGAACCATTTTAATGCGTACTGGTCAATACATAAAAAACACCGTTTTGATCACCAAAGGAAAAATCAAGATCTATCGCGAGGGCGAAGATGGCGGCGAATTTCTAATGTATTATCTACAACCCGGGCAAGCCTGTGCGATCTCGATGATTTGTACTGCCAAAAGCGAAAAAAGCCAAATCATGGCAAAAGTTGTCGAAGATGTCTCTGTGATGATGATTCCGCTGCAAATGATGGACAAATGGATGATGGAACACAGAACCTGGTACGAATTCGTCATCGAAACTTACAGAAGCCGTTTTGAAGAAGTTCTTGAAGTTGTAGACAACATCGCTTTCCGGTCTATGGATGAGCGCCTGGAGTTTTACCTTAAACGACATTCTGATGCCTGCGGCTGTTCTGAAGTTAATTTATCGCACCAGGAAATTGCAACCGAATTAAATACCTCGAGAGAAGTCATTTCGAGATTGCTTAAAAAAATGGAACAAAGAGGTTTGGTCAAACTTAACCGCAACCAAATTGAATTACTAAACACGAATTTCACAAATTAACACTAAGTTTTTTTTTTATTTGAGTCATTAAGATATTAAGAAAAATTAAGGCTTAGTTACTTAATCTTCCTCATTAATTACAATATAAAAGAAGCAAACTTAATTTTCTTAATATCTTAATGATAAAAAACTATTTTAGACAACTCTTGTCATTTCAAGAAAAACCTGCGAAAATCCGTTTCATCCGTCAAATCCGCGGGCTATAAATCGGTAGCAAAAACACCTTGTGTGATAAATGTTACTGTACGTTTCTTTTTATCAAAGCACCTTTGCATAAAACTAATGCAATGGAATACTTAGGTTATTTTGCTTCGATTATTATCGGAATTTCGCTTGGCTTAATTGGCGGAGGCGGATCGATCCTGACCATTCCAATTTTAGTGTATTTGTTTAAAGTAAATCCGGAGCAGGCTACTTCTTATTCCTTATTTATTGTGGGGTTAACGGCTATGTTTGGGAGCTACAGCCATTATAAAATGGGAAATCTCAAACTCAAATCGGCCTTGTATTTTGCAATTCCGTCTGTGATTTCTATATTGATTATTCGTGAAGTTATTTTTCCTCAAATTGCTTCGACATTATTTTCTATCGCTTCGTACTCCGTTTCAAAAGATTTACTGATCATGATTATTTTCTCCGTACTAATGATTACTGCAGCAATCTCGATGATCAAGAAAAACAAACCCGAAATAAAAGCAACCGACACCAATTACATACAATTAAGTATAATAGGTTTCGTAGTCGGAATCATAACAGGATTTTTGGGTGCAGGTGGTGGATTTCTAATTATTCCTGCCCTGCTTTTTTTCGCCAATTTACCTATGAAACAAGCCGTAGGAACATCGTTGTTGATTATTACCATCAATTCGACGATAGGTTTTGGAGGCGATTTATACATTGGCACACCTATAAATTATCCGTTTTTATTAGGCGTTTCTGCCATGGCACTTTTTGGGATGATTATCGGAAGCCGGCTTTCTAAAAAAATCGACGGTACAAAACTCAAACCCATTTTTGGCTGGTTTGTTCTCGTGATGGGGTTTTATATTATTACGAAGGAGGTTTTGTTTTAAAGTTTTTTCTCTCGCAGATTTTGCAGATTCAACATATTTTTTTTTACAACTTTAATTTGTAAATGAAAACCAAAAATGAGGAAACAAATAATGCTTCCCCATTCTCTATTCTCTATTTCCACCAATGATAATAATTATGCAATCCGTCATATTCAAAACCACAGCGCGGATATAAGGTGTTGCCTATGTCATTTGTCTTTTCTGTTTCCAGCATCAAACCGCAGGCATTTGTTTCCTCACACCATTGTTTACTTCGGTCAATTAAGGCTACCGAAAGCCCTTTGCCTCTATAATCAGGATGTACAAAAAGATCGCTCAACAACCATTGTTTTTGCAATTTTGTATAATGAAATAATTTGTACAGCTGTACAAAACCAACGGCTTTTCCGCCCACAATCGCTAAAAAAATATCGGATTCATTGTTTAGTAATCGTTCTTTAAGAAATGCTTTTCCTTTTTCGACATCAGATTCCTGACGGTAAAAAACACGATAAAGATTAAAAAGTGCTGCTGCTTCGTCAAGGTCTTCAATACTTGCTTTTTTGATTTGATAATCCATTGTTTTTAAATATTTTGATTAAAAAGCGAAAGTATTGCAAAGCACAAGTTTAGTTATAGACCAGTTTATACAAAAGAAGATCATCCAGTGTTTAAAACATCAAAAAGAAGATTCTGCAGTAATGAGTCAACAAAATGATTTCCGGTAAATGAATTCCTATCTAAGTTTAGACTTTGACAAAGAAAAAAGAAAGCGATTATTTGCTTTTGCCCTTTCAGGGCGATATTCGCTTTTAATTTAGTTCGTAGTGCGATGCACTACGCTGGTGATTTTAGACCTTCGGCCTATTTATTCAAAAGCTTTTCAAGATATTCTACTTTTGCTTTTTCAGCCAGAACTAATTCTTTCTCAGCCAGAACCAAACGTTCGTAAAGTTCAACCATTTTATCTAAAGGATTGAAAGTACAAGCATTATTTGTTATAAAACTGCCTGAAACAGATTCATTAAATGTGTTAAAATAAGTGATAATACTTTCTTCCGAAAAATTTTCAATTGCTTCTACCGTAACTTCAAGCGCTTTTGCAATTTCTACAAGTCTTTTATTATCAACTTCCTCGCTTCCTTCAATGCTGGAAACGGTTTGCTGACTTACACCAATAGCTTCTGCAAGAATCTCTTGTTTCATTCCTTTAAGCTCTCTGATTCGGCTTATGTTGCGTCCGATATGTTTTGGTTTTGTTGCTGTGCTCATAGTTCAAAGATATTTAAAATTCTTTAAAAAAATATAGATGTGGTAAAATACAGCTTCTTTTTTGTAAGATACGTTTTACGGGTTTAAATATTTTTTTTCAAAGCTTTAAACTTTCACAAAGATGAAAACGTAAAGATAGCTCAGATTTCAAATCCGCGCTATTGTAGTTATATGATTTTCCCAAAACAATTTCTTATTTTAATATATGAAAGTAAAAACTCTTTTGATCTATAATTAATATTCCATTTTCTTTAGTTGATGGAATATAAAAAGTTAATAGCTGTTTCCCGTTATCAAGTTTTTGGTTTAAATGAGGATAAAAATTGAAAGCAAATTTATACTGAGGTTTCATTTTTCCGTTCTCAATAACTCCAACAAATACATTATTTTTATCAGAATATAAATGAAATAATTGATCTTGATTTACAAATGAAGTTGCAATATTTACGTCATCTATATTTAAAATTTTCTCAACACCTTCATGATATTTACTTCCTACATTTTCATTGAGATTTAGCTTGCTTTTATGGAGTTTAATCGGATCAGATATTTTCAAAACATCTGAAGAATACATTCCACCATTTGTTACATAATAATCTTCTTTAATTTTATTTACAACGAGCGGACAACTCGAGTAAGTTTCAAAAACTTCTTTTGTCTTATTGTTTTCAAAAAAAAATGTTCCGCCCCACTCTCCTTTACTATCAGAATAAATATTATAAATTTCATCTTTAAAAGTGGAAAAATTCCTTGTTTCGATTTTATTTAAATCTGCAATATATCTCCCCAACACAAAATTTTCTTTTTCGAATTGATTCTCCTTCACATACAAACTATCTTTTTCAACTATTAAGTCATAATGCGGCATATTTTGAATTTCTTCAGGAACAAAAACATCTTCAATGAATTTACCTTTCTGATTAAAAACCTTCATTTTAATAAATTGCTGAGTAGTATTCTTTCTTGAAGTTTCAAACATGCAATAAAGGTTATTTCGAAACAAGACCGCTTTGGTCAATTCTCCATTTTTAGTTTGGGTAAGAGTATCAAATTTCACATTAAACTCAGAGAAATTTTCTTCCTTTAAATTGACTCCATCAATAATTGAATTGATCCTTTTACAAGAAATCAGAATTAAAACAGTAAAGATTATCAAAAAATACTTTTTCATATTTAAATATAATTCATTGAATGTTCGTGAATTCGTGGCGAATAAAACAATTCAACATGAGATTCCTTCGTTCCTCGCAAGGACATGCGCTGCGTCATTGGAGGAACAAAGCAACAACGTTGGAAAAATTAATCATTATTTATATCTGACTAGCCGTGGATTTTAACCCGAAGAATATGAATTAAACCTCCTTGGCTTTAGCCAAATATAACAATTTTAGAATAAAGCCATCTTACCACAAATAAAAAAACCGTTGGTTAAAAACCAACGGCTAATCATACAATTATTCTTGAAAATTTGTGTAATTCGTGGCAAAAAAACTAGTGCTCCCCATACCCCACATCATCCATCTTCCCGCTAAAAACCCTGTACTGAACAATAAAATAAATAATCACCAGAAACAAAGCGATAAAAAACCAGCTCATTCCGGCATTCAATCCGTATGCTCCGGCGGCAGTATTATAAATGGTTAATGACGGATTTACATTATTGGTTGAAGGCAAAACATTCGGGAAAATCGAAACGGCTGTTGAGGCAAATCCTCCCACCAGAAATAAAGTCGAAAACAAAAATCCCATTCCGTCTTTTTGCCAGGAACGCACTTTAAACAAGCCTAAAATCCCGACAAAAGTCATTAACGGAAAAAACCAAAGAATCGGGTTTTCTACGAAATTATGAAACGGTTTTGGCTCAATAAAATGCCATATTTGAAGCGAAATACAAACCAGAACCAATAAAACAATGTTCAATTTAAAAACCACATTTTTCAGTTTTGGGTTCAACGCCGAATTCGTTTTATAAATAATCCAGTTCGCGCCGTGAATCGTTAATGCAACGACACTTACAATTCCTAAAAAGAGCGTAAACCAGTCTATAATTCCTAATTCATTCGCTTGCGGACTAAAAGTAGGATTCCATAGTGGCAAAAAGAAAAAATGTGCTTCCTGAGTCGAAACTCCGTTGGTCACCATTCCTAAGTTTACCCCACGAACAATATTCCCCAAAGCGATTCCAAAGAATAAGGCCAAAAGTAAACTGGCGATGCCGAAAGCTTTATCCCAAATGGCTTCCCACATTGGGTGATGTACTTGTCCGCGCATTTCCAATCCGATAGCACGAAAAATCAACAACCATAATATCATGATCAGCGGCAAATAAAATCCACTAAAAGAGGAAGCATATAAAGTAGGAAAAGCAAAAAACAAAACACCTCCTGCCGCAATAATCCAAACTTCATTGGCATCCCAAAACGGGCCAATAGCGCTTGTAATTGCTTTTTTATCTTTCTCCTCTTTAGCAAAAAATAAATGAATTATTCCTGCGCCAAAATCATAACCGTCTAAGACAATATAAACGGCCAGAATTCCCATTAAAACTACGTACCAAAAAAATTCCATACTTATATTTTTTCTGTTGAAAGTTCCACATTATGAGGTCCTTTATTGATAATTTTTCCAATCAAAAGCAAAAACAACATTCCGAGTAAAAGATACAATCCTATAAAACCTAATAAAGTAAACAAAGTATTTCCGGATGAAACGGTTGGTGAAGCGCCCGCTGTTGTTCTCAATAAATTATAAACAAGCCACGGTTGGCGGCCTAATTCAGCTGTATACCAACCCGTAGTATTGGCAATGTAAGGAAATGGAATCATAAACATGAGCGACCATAAAATCCATTTGGTCTCGAATAATTTTTTTCTAAAAAGCTGTACGATCGCCAAAGCCATTAAACCTATAAATATGGTTCCTAAACCTACCATAATATGATAGGCATAATACAAACCTGAAATATTAGTAGGATGAAGATCTTCTTCAAACTGATCCAAGCCTTTTATTTCCTGATGCCAGCTTCCGTAGGTTAGGAAACTCAGAATATTAGGAACAGCGATTTTATTGTCCAGCTTTTTGTCTTTTACATCGGGCTGACCAATTAAAACAATCTCAGAACCTTTCTTTTCGGTATGAAAAATTCCTTCCATTGCTGCAAAAGTTACAGGTTGGTATTTTACGACATTTTTCGCCAGTAAATCTCCCGTTGGCACCGCAACAATAACACTAGAAATCAATCCGAAGATTACGCCTGTTTTCACAAACATTCTCCCGAAAGCAATATTCTTTTTACTCAAAATATAAAAAGCTCCAATTCCGGCTACAACAAATGAACTTGTCACCAAAGAAGCTGCCTGATTGTGCAAATAAGAAGGCCATAACCACGGATTCAGGAATAAAGCTTTGAAATTCGTAAGGACAAATTTTCCGTTTTCGAGAATTTCATAACCTACCGGATTTTGCATCCATGAATGCGTAGCTATAATAAGGTAACCGCTGGCCCAGGAACCAATCATAATTAATAATCCGGTTACAAAATGCCATTTATGTCCAATTATTTTTTCTCCAAACAAAAAGATTCCCAGAAAAGAGGATTCTAGGAAAAACGAGAACATTCCTTCCATTGCTAGCGTCTGCCCGATGATACCGCCTGTTAACTCAGAGAATTTTGCCCAATTGGTTCCAAACTGAAACTCCATTGGGATTCCGGTTACAACGCCCATAGCAAAATTTAAAGCGAAGATTTTCATCCAGAAGTGCGTGGCATGATTGTATTGATCGTCTTTAGTTCGCAGGTATTTCCATTTAAAATAAACAATGATCAATGAAAGACCCATTGTAAGTTGCGGAAAAAGATAGTGAAAAGTAATGGTGAAGGCGAATTGCATTCGGTCATAAAAAAGCATTTCTTCCATAGCGGTAATTTATTTATGAAGTCTCATCAAATTTACCCATTAAAACCTGAATTCCCTGCCTTTAAAAAAAGTTTTTTCTTTTTTAAACCATATAAGTTATATAAGAAAAATAAACTTATACTTAATCAAAAAAGGCTAAACATAGTGCAATAAAAAATTTCATTTTATACATTTAATATAAATATAAAATTCGCAAAACCTAAAATAAACCTGAATTACTTATAAGGTAAACTTGACATTATTTACAAATCTATAGGTTTTATAAATTTACCCCTTCTTCAAAATCCCTTTTTCTACACTTTCATTTATTAAACCTTCGGCGTAATTCCATAACGTTTTTGAACCTTCTTTTATAACGCTCTTTTTTTCATAAACCTTATTATAGTGCACTCCAAATTCTTTCCAGGTACCTCCGTTATTCGATGTGTTTTGTAATAAAGGCTCCAGTCTGTCCATTGATCTGGCAAATTTTGCTTCATTGGTTTCGCCGGCTTCAAATTCTTCCCAAATGGCAATCATTTCCTGAGCTTGTTTTTCAGGAAGTAAACCAAAAATACGATTCGCCGCCAATCGTTCTTCATCCGTATTATCGTGACTTTTTTGCGTATCGTATATAAAAATATCTCCGGCGTCGATTTCGACAATATCATGTATCAAAACCATTTTTACCACTTTCAGCACATCAATCGGCTCATTTGAATGTTCAGCCAAAACAATCGCCATTAAAGCCAAATGCCAGCTGTGCTCCGCATCGTTTTCGTTTCGGTCGCTATTAAACAGTTTTGTTTTTCGCTGAATGTATTTGACCTTATCAATTTCTTTTATAAAAGCAATTTGATTCAATAAATCTTCTGTGTTCATATCAATGATTTTTGTAGAGCTGTAAAATTACGGAGTTTTTAAGCCATATAAGTCATAGAAGTAAATTTAAGATAGTACGTGATTTTCGTAAAGCTAAATGAACTTATATGACTTATATGTTGAAATTCTATTTTTTACACAAAAATCAAATTTGTGTAACATAAGTCACCCATTTTAAGTAAAAAGTAGGTTACCTTTGTATTCCCTTATTTTTAGAATAAATATCATGAAAATAGAACAAATTTACACCGGATGTTTAGCACAAGGTGCTTACTATATAACTTCAAATGGCGAAGCTGCCATTATTGACCCCCTTAGAGAAATTCAGCCGTATTTAGATCGTTTAGAACGCGATGCCGTGAAACTGAAATACATTTTCGAAACGCATTTTCACGCCGATTTCGTTTCAGGACATATCGATTTGAGCAAAGAAACTCAGGCACCAATTGTTTACGGACCTAACGCAGCCTGCGAATTTGATTGCATTTCTGCCAAAGACGGACAAGAATTTAAAGTTGGAAAAATTACCATCAAAGCATTGCATACTCCGGGTCACACCATGGAAAGCACAACGTATTTACTAATTGACGAAAACGGAAAAGATCACGCGATTTTCTCCGGAGATACTTTATTTATTGGTGATGTAGGCCGTCCGGATCTGGCTCAAAAAGCAGCTGGAATGACGCAGGATCAATTGGCCGGTATTTTATATCATTCGTTAAGAGATAAAATCATGACTCTTGCTGATGACGTTATCGTTTATCCAGCACATGGTGCAGGAAGCGCCTGCGGAAAAAACATGAGTAAAGAAACGGTTTCGACTATTGGCAATCAAAAAGCAACCAATTATGCTTTGCGCGCCAATATGACCGAAACTGAATTTATTGAAGAAGTTACCGACGGGTTATTGCCTCCTCCTGCCTATTTTAGTATGAATGTAGCCATGAATAAAAGCGGTTACGAAAGTTTCGAAAGTGTTTTACACAACGGAATGAAAGCCATTGATGTAAAAGATTTTGAGGCTGTTGCCGAAGAAACAGGAGCATTGATTCTGGATACCAGAAAAAGTGGTGACTTTTATAAAGGTTTTATTCCGCAATCGATCAACATCGGAATCAACGGAGATTTTGCGCCGTGGGTTGGAACTTTAGTTGCCGATGTAAAACAGCCTATTATATTGGTTACCGAAGCTGGTCTTGAAGAAGAAACTGTAACACGTTTAAGCCGTGTAGGTTTTGATTCGATTATCGGACATCTTGATGGTGGTTTTGAAGCCTGGGAAAAAGCAGGTTTTGAAATTGACACCGTGAATAGAATTTCGGCAGAACAATTCGCTAATCATTTTAAAATTGAAGAAGATAAAGTCATCGACATTCGTAAAGAAACCGAATACGAAGCTGAGCATATCGACGATGCTTATAGCAAACCTTTAGCTTATATTAATGACTGGGTAAAAGACATTGACCCGAACGAGCATTTTTATTTGCATTGCGCAGGAGGATATCGCAGTATGATCGCGGCTTCAATTTTGCAAGCCCGCGGTTTCAGAAACTTTACCGAAATCGAAGGTGGTTTTGGAGCGATTGCAAAAACGAATATTCCAAAATCAGATTTCGTTTGCCAGAGCAAGGTTTTGAAATAATTAAAGATGCTGAGTTACTAAGACTCTAAGATTTTTGACCTTATAAACTTAGTAACTCAGAACCTAAAAAAAATAAAACGACAAAGGTTTTCACCTTAGTAACTTAGAATCTTAGCAACTTAGAACCTTAAAAAAATGAATTTATTAGAAATCTTGAGAGAACCTTGGCCTTGGTACATTTCAGGTCCGCTGATTGGGTTAACAGTTCCTATTTTATTGATTATCGGAAATAAATCTTTCGGGATTAGTTCTTCGCTTCGTCATATTTGTGCGGCTTGTATTCCGGCCAATATTTCATTCTTTAAATACGACTGGAAAAAAGAAAGCTGGAATTTATTCTTCGTTTTCGGAATATTTCTTGGTGGTGTTATCGCAGCTTACTTTTTATCCAATCCCAATCCGGTTGAAATTGCGCCTGAACTTTCAGAACAATTAGCAACTTACGGAATCACAGATCATTCAGGTTTAGTTCCGGCTCAGTTATTCTCTTGGGAAAGTTTATTAACACTTCGTGGATTTATTATGATTGTCGTGGGCGGCTTTTTAGTTGGTTTTGGAACACGCTATGCCGGCGGATGCACAAGCGGACATGCGATTATGGGAATTTCAAACCTTCAATGGCCTTCATTAGTCGCTACAATCTGTTTTATGATTGGCGGTTTTATAATGTCACTTTTGATTCTTCCTTATATACTTTCACTTTAAAACTTCTCAAATGAATAATTTAGAAAATAAAAATACCGACACAGAAGGAATCAACGGAAGTCAAATCAAAGATTCAGGATTCTCAAACCTAAAATATCTTGTAGTCGGTATCCTTTTTGGGATTGTATTTGTAAAAGCAGAAATCATCAGCTGGTTTCGCATACAGGAAATGTTTCACTTACAGTCGTTTTTTATGTATGGCGTGATTGGCAGTGCCGTTGTAGTTGGCCTTATATCTGTTCAAATTATAAAAAGATTCAACATAAAAACGCTTCAGGGCGAGAAAATCGAAATTCAGCCTAAAACTTTCAATAAAGGACAAATTTACGGAGGCTTGTTATTTGGTTTTGGATGGGCCATTACTGGAGCTTGTCCAGGACCACTATTTGCTCAAATAGGTACCGGTGCAACCGTCATTGTGATTACTTTATTAAGCGCAATTGCAGGAACCTGGGTGTATGGCTTCTTTAAAGACAAATTACCTCATTAAAATTTATTTACAGTTTAAGATCTAAAGAATGAGTGATACAACACAACATTTAATTTTAAGAAAAGCAGTTATCTCCGAAATACCTGATATATGGGAAATTCTGCAAGATGCTATCGAACAAAGACGACAAGACGGAAGTACACAATGGCAAGATGGATATCCAAATGAGCTTACGATAGAAAATGATATAAACAATGGCCACGCTTATGTGCTTACAGAGAACGAATCGATTCTTTGTTACGCAGCCATAATATTCGACAAAGAACCTGCTTACGAAGACATACAAGGCACATGGCTTACCAATGGCGATTACGCTGTCGTACATCGTGTAGCAGCATCCAAACTGGCAAAAGGAAAAGGTATTGCGACGAAACTTTTCAAAAACATAGAAGATGTTTGCCTTACAAACAATATTCATAGTATAAAAGTAGATACCAATTTTGATAATATCCCGATGCTGAAAATTCTGGACAAACTCAACTATACCTATTGTGGCGAAGTATTTTTTAGAGGATCAGCACGAAAAGCATTCGAAAAAAAGTTAGTTTAAAATATATAATCTCAGGATTACGAATCAAACCTAACAGGTTTTAAAAGTCTGTTAGGTTTCTTTTTAACTTCATAAATAATCAAGGTTTGCCAGCAAACGAACTATAAATTTCGAAAAAACGACAAGTTTTATCTTTTCGAATCTTACAAAAAAAGCTATTTAGCTGCAATTACAACCTCTACTCCCATTTCTTCTAGTTTCGTTTTGGTTTCGATATCGATACCGTCATCGGTAATCAAAACATCGATCTTATCCAAATTGCATATTTTGCCAAAGCCCCTAACATTCATTTTTGTAGAATCTACCAAAATAATAACCTTTTCCGCAACAGAAATCATGGCTTGATTAAGATGAGCTTCTAATGCATTTGAAGTACTTAATCCAAAATCTAAATGAAGTCCGTCTGCACCTAAAAATAATTTATTACAAGAAAACTGACTCAAAATCGCTTCTGATATAGGACCAACCGCCGAGTTTGAGCTCTTACGAATATCTCCACCCAATTGAATTGTATCCACATTTACCTCCTTACTCAATTCTAAAGACACCTTAAGAGAAGGTGTAATCACCGTTAATTTCTGAAAACCGGAAATGATCTGAGCCAGATAATGAACATTCGATCCGGAACCTAAAATGATATAATCGAAATTATTAATATACTTTAAAGCCTCTTTTGCTATTTGTTTTTTTTGCTCCACCTGCAGTCCTTCTTTATCACTTAAATCTCTTTCGAAAGCATAAATAGGCTGCTTGCTGGCACCGCCATGAGTACGGTGAAGCAATTTCTCATTTTCTAAAAAGTTCAAATCCTTTCGTATCGTTACGGTTGAAACATTTAGAATTTCGCATAAATCAGCCACATTTACATGCCCGTTTTTATCCAGTTCCTTCAGTATTTCTTCTTGTCTTTTATTTATAATAACCATAATAGCCTGATAATATTAAGATTTTTGAAGGTATAAATGTACGATAAAAAAATAATTCAAAAAAAACCTTATTTTATTACTTTAGTTTCGTTTAGTTTCGTTAATTTTGTTTTAAAGAAATAAACAAGACAAAAAGAAACAAAAACAAACACTATATGAAACGTTCAGAACAGTTATCGAAACTAAAAAGCACTGAAAAGTGGGATGTAATTATAATAGGAGGCGGAGCGAGCGGACTGGGAACTGCTCTTGACGCAGCAAGCAGAGGCTACAAAACAATTTTAGTCGAAGCAGTAGATTTTGCCAAAGGAACTTCAAGCAGAAGCACCAAATTAGTTCATGGTGGCGTACGATATTTAGAACAGGGAGATGTGCACTTAGTAAAAGAAGCCCTAAAAGAAAGAGGTTTAATGGCCCAAAATGCAGGCCATTTAGTCAAAAACCAATCTTTTGTAATTCCTAATTACAATTGGTGGGGCGGTTATTTTTACACTATCGGTTTAACCATTTATGATTTACTGGCCGGACGTTTAAGTTTAGGTCGTTCAAAATACATCTCGAAGAAAAAAACAATCGAAATGCTTCCTAACGTAGAGAAAAAAGGTTTATCAAGCGGTGTTATTTATCATGACGGACAATTTGATGATTCACGTCTTGCCATAAATATCGCTCAGACTGCAGCTGAAAAAGGAGCTTGTATCATCAACTATTGTAAAGTTGTTAATTTATTAAAAGACGACAATGGTCAAGTTATTGGTGTTCAGGTACTGGATCAGGAAACAGGAGATAAATACGAATTAAAAGGATCGGCGATCATTAATGCAACCGGAGTTTTTACCAATGCTATAATGAAACTAAACGATACTGTTTATAAAAAATATATCGTTCCGAGTCAGGGAATTCACCTGGTGTTCGACAAATCATTTTTACCCGGTGACCATGCCCTAATGATTCCTAAAACAAGTGACGGAAGAGTTTTATTTGCCGTGCCGTGGCATAACCGAATTGTAGTAGGAACAACAGATACATTAATTAAAAAACAAAGCTTAGAGCCTATCGCCTTAGAAAGTGAAATTGAATTTGTACTTGAAACAGCACAACGTTTTTTAGCAAAAAAACCAACCAGAGCCGATGTTCTATCTGTCTTTGCAGGATTACGTCCTTTGGCGGCACCTAAAGAAGAAGGAAAAAGTACCAAAGAGGTTTCCAGAAGCCATAAAATCATCGTTTCTGAAACCGGCTTAATTACCATAACAGGTGGAAAATGGACTACTTACAGAAAAATTGCCGAAGACATTATTGATAAAGCAATCAAAATACGAAAAATACCTGCAAAAGGGTGTAATACAGAACATCTTCCTATTCACGGAAATCAGCCTACTACAACTTTAGACAGAGAAAACCACTTATATATTTATGGTTCGGATATTCCTAAAATACGTCAATTGCAGCAAACTGAACCTGAATTAAAAGAAAAAGTACATCCTGATCACGAATTTACAATGGCAGAAGCAGCCTGGGCTATTCGATACGAAATGGCTAGAACTGTAGATGATATTTTAGCAAGACGTGTTCGTTTATTATTCTTAGATGCCAGAGCCGCTATTCAGTCTTCTGAAAAAGTAGCCCGATTACTGGCTAAAGAACTAGGACATGATGAAGCCTGGGTAATTCAGGAAATTTCGAATTTCAAAGAAATTTCAAAAGGATTTCTTCTGTCAGAATTTCAATAGAACTTTATTAACTTAATTATATACTATCAACCATGCAAAACAAATTAATATTAGCTCTTGACCAGGGAACAACTTCCTCGAGAGCTATTCTATTCAATCATGGCGGAGAAATCGTAAGCCTTTCTCAAAAACCGTTTGAGCAAATTTTTCCAAAACCAGGATGGGTAGAACATGACCCTAACGAAATCTGGTCTTCGCAAATAAGTACAGCTGCCGAGGTAATTGCCAAAGTAGGAATTTCAGGCAGAGAAGTCGCAGCAATTGGAATAACCAACCAACGAGAAACGACTATTGTTTGGGACAGAGAAACGAGCGAACCTATTTATAATGCTATCGTTTGGCAAGATCGCAGAACGGCAAAATTTTGTGACGAATTAAAAGCAAAAGGCCATGCTGATATGATTCAGAAAAAAACAGGTTTAATTCTGGATGCTTATTTCTCAGGAACAAAAGTAAAATGGATTTTGGATAATGTTCCCGGAGCACGTAAAAAAGCAGAAGAAGGAAAACTTTGCTTTGGAACTGTTGATACGTGGCTAATCTGGAAATTAACACGCAGCAAGCTATTCATGACTGATGTTTCAAATGCCAGCAGAACTTTATTATTCAATATTCATACTTTAGAATGGGACAATGAATTATTAGAACTATTTGATATTCCAAGAGCCATGTTGCCTGAAGTAAAACAAAGCAGCGAAATTTACGGAGAAACCTGCACTACCCTATTTGCAACAAAAATTCCTATTGCCGGCGTTGCGGGAGATCAACAGGCAGCACTTTTTGGTCAGTTGTGTACCAGCTCAGGAATGGTAAAAAACACTTACGGAACGGGTTGTTTCATGCTAATGAATACCGGCGAAAAGCCTATTCTTTCGAGAAATAATCTATTGACTACAATAGCCTGGAAAATCAACGGAAAAACAACTTATGCTTTAGAAGGAAGTGTTTTTGTTGGAGGGGCAGCTGTACAATGGTTACGAGACGGAGCAAAAATGATCAACTCGTCAGAAGAAATCGAAGCTCTTGCATCAAGCGTACCGGACAATGGCGGAGTTTATTTCGTTCCTGCTTTAACTGGTTTAGGAGCTCCATATTGGGATCAATATGCCAGAGGCGCAATGTTTGGTATCACCAGAGGAACCACGAATGCTCATATTGCCAGAGCAACTTTAGAAGGAATTGCCTATCAGGTAAATGACTTGGTTAAAGCCATGGAAGCTGATTTTGGCGACAAAGGAAAAGAACTCAGAGTCGACGGAGGTGCTGCTACAAATAATTTATTGATGCAATTTCAATCGGATATTTTTGGAAAAACAGTTACACGACCAAAAACCCTGGAAACAACTGCTTTAGGGGCTGCTTATCTCGCCGGACTTGCCGTGGGATATTGGGAAAGCTTAGACGATTTGAAAGAACAGTGGTCTATAGACAAAATATTCTCGCCAGAAATGGAACAAAAACAAGTAAACATACTTGTAAAAAACTGGGATAAAGCTGTTGGACGCGCATCAAACTGGATTGAAGAATAACTAAAAACTAACGATATGACTCCTTTTATAGCAGAAATTTTAGGCACAATGGTGATGATTTTATTAGGAAATGGTGTTGTTGCCAACGTCAATCTTAAATATACGATTGGTAATAACTCAGGTTGGATTGTAGTTACCAGCGCTTGGGCATTTGCCGTATTTGTGGGCGTAACTATTGCCGGACCTGTTAGCGGGGCACATTTAAACCCCGTAGTTACACTAGGGTTAGCACTTATAGGAAAATTTAGTTGGAGTTTAGTTCCTACCTATATACTTGGCGAAATGATTGGCGCAATGTTAGGTGCTTTTTTAGTATGGTTATCGCATAAAGATCATTTTGCCGCTACAGAAGATGAGGGCGCAAAACTTGCTTGTTTTTCTACAGGACCAGCCATCAAAAACAATTTATCCAATTTGATAAGTGAGGCCATTGCTACTTTCGTTTTGATTTTTTCTATTTTCTACATTGCAGGTCCGAGTTTACAAATTGCAAATGATACTAATGCAACAATTGGCTTAGGAACAGTGGGTGCGCTTCCTGTTGCCATAGTCGTATGGGCAATAGGTCTTTCATTAGGAGGTACCACAGGATATGCTATAAACCCTGCAAGGGATTTAGGCCCAAGAATTATGCATGCTATTTTACCCATTAAAGGAAGTAGTAATTGGGGATACGCCTGGATCCCAATTATAGGACCTATAATTGGCGCTTCGCTGGCAGCAGCATTATACCTCACGCTTAATTAACAACATCTTCTTTTAATCTAAAATTTCATGAAAAATCTTTTTCTTTCTATGGTAATAATCATAGGACTGGCTGGCTATGCTCAGGAAACAACGCCGGAAAGCACTGCGATAAAAGAACCAAGCCGGTTAAATTTTAATGTTACTCTTGCAACCAGTCATCTCTGGAGAGGATTAATTATTAGCCCCAGCATGACTGCTATGGGAGATCTTCATTATACCTTTGATAAAAACCGAAACTTTTCGGTTGGGGTTTGGGGCGGTAACAGTTTTGATGGCAAATATACTGAGGTCGATTATTATGTTCAATACAAACATAAAGGACTTACAATTGGTTTATGGGATTTATTCAATACTACAAATGTTGAACATCCGGAAGTTTTTAATTACGATAAAAACACTACGACGCATCTTATTGACTTAAGAACTTCGTATCGTTTTTCTCAGGAGTTTCCTTTACGAATTGAAGCTGATATCATTCTTTACGGAAATGATAAGGAATTACAACCTGATCTTGATTACAAAAACAGATATTCGACTTATATAGAACTGGGATATCCGTTGATAAAAAATGATCAGATAACCTTAGATACTTATATAGGTGCAGGATTTTCGCTTGACGGAAAATCAAATTTATATTCTTCGAATACAGATCATAATTTCAATATTGTCAATGCAGGATTTAAAGCTTCTAAGGATATTTCGATATTTCAATATAAACTCCCTGTTTTTGCAGGCATTATGTGGAATCCGGCTGAAAAATATACCCGTATGCAATTGGGAGTTTCATTATTCTAAAAACTGGAACTCATTATTTTTATCAAACCCGACACGTCTTTATGACCTGTCGGGTTTCTTGTATACGGGATTCGCGTGAGGGATAGAAGGAAGCTACCAAAGTAGCCCGGATAGCCCGACAGCATCCTGATAAGAGGGCATATATACGCATGCTAAATTTGCCCTCTTATTAGGATGGTGGCACGTCCGGCTATTTAAAATTTTTATTTCTTATATAAATTTCACTTCATTCTTGGTCATTATCTACACTATAATAAGATTACAGAACGCATTAAACAATCGTTAAATATTTACCAGCCAACATTTTAAATATAAAAATTACATTATTTTTATACTAATTTTATAGAGTTTATATAGCTGACAATATCGTTATCTTTGAATTAACAAAAAATTAACATGACATTTGTATATACAACTATTAAAAGATATACATTTGTATATACAAATTATACACTTACGACTATGACAATTGAAGAGGTTATAAAAAGTACAGTTAAGATGGATAATGCGAAAAAAGTTATTCTGAATATCATGTACACGCAAAACGTGATTCTGGATCATTTCAACGAGTTGATAAAACCGTATGATTTATCCGGAGAACAATATAATGTGTTACGTATATTAAGAGGACAAAAAGGAAATCCTGCTAATATGTGTGTAATACAGGAACGTATGCTGGCCAAAACAAGTAATACAACCCGATTGGTAGATAAATTATTACTAAAGGATTTTGTTACACGAAATGTCTGCCCCGGCAACAGACGTAAAATTGAAGTTTTAATCACCCAAAAGGGATTAGACGTATTGAAAGAATTAGATCCGAAAGTAGATGAACACGAGCGCACATTCGCTGAGAATATAAGCCCTGAAGAATTAGAATTACTAAATAAATTATTAGAAAAATACAGAACCCAACAAAATTAATTTTATGAGCACATTATTAGACAATCTAAACTGGAGATATGCAACAAAAAAGTTTGATGCAACCAAAAAAATCTCTTCAGAAGATTTGAATACATTAAAAGAAGCGGTTAGATTAAGTGCTTCTTCATACGGATTACAACCTTATAAAGTTGTTATCGTAGAAAATCCTGAAATTAGAGAGCAATTAAAAGCTGCTGCTTACGGGCAAACTCAAATTACAGATGCATCTCAATTATTTATTTTTGCAAACGACTTAAACGCCGGAGCAGAATCTGTAGATGCTTACATCAAAAACATTAGCGAAACAAGAGGTGTTCCTGCTGATGCTTTGGCTGGATTTGCTGACATGATGAAAGGTACAATCGCTAACTTATCACAAGAGGCTAAAAACATCTGGACAGCAAAACAAACTTACATTGCTCTAGGAACTTTACTGGCTGCTTCTGCCGAATTAAAAATCGATGCTACTCCAATGGAAGGATTCAATGCTGCTGCATTCAATGAAATCTTAGGTTTCGATAAGTTAGGTTTAAATGCTTCGGTTATTGCAACTGTAGGTTACAGACATACTGAAGACGATACACAGCATTATAAAAAAGTTAGAAAATCTCACGAGGAATTATTTATCACTATATAATTATTTATTAATCAAATTCAATTTTAACAACATGAAAAATTTAAAGACAATTGCAATTGCATTATTCGTAGCAGCAGCTGGTATTTCAGTAAACGCCCAAACTAAAAAAATCGACGTAAAAGCATCTACTATCAAATGGGTAGGTAAAAAAGTAACTGGAGAACACTCTGGAACTGTAAACTTTAAAGACGGAGCGGTAGTTTTCAAAGGAAAAAAATTAACTGGTGGTTCTTTTACTGTTGATATGACTTCATTAACTTCTACAGATTTAACTGGAGAATACCAAGGAAAATTGAATGGTCACTTAAAAGCTGACGATTTCTTTGGAACTGACAAATTCCCAACTGCAAAATTAGTTTTCAAAACTATCGGAGCTAAATCTACTGATGTTTATACTGTAACTGCTGATTTGACTATCAAAGGAATTACTAAACCTGTTACTTTTGACATCACTGTAGCTGGAAATACTGCTACAACTGCTTTCAAAGTTGACAGAACTAAATACGATATCAAATACAACTCTGGTAACTTCTTCCAAAACTTAGGAGACAAAACTATCAATGACGATTTTGAATTGACTGTAGCTTTAAAATTCTAATATTTTAAAATTCACACACAATTCTTATTATTATAAGAAAAACCCCAATAGCTCAAAACTATTGGGGTTTCTTTTTACATTTTTTTCAAAAAGATAACATCCTTAATATTCACGTAACACTTTCGTAATAACATCTAAGACATTGATTAACATTGGGCTTCTATTTTTGGGCTAGTAAAAAAACAAAACTAGAAATCAACATCATAGTTATGAAAACAAAAATACGTATTGTAATTATTACTCTTTTAAGTACTTTATTTATACAAGCCCAACAACAGCCTAAAGGGATTATTGGCAGCACAAACTGGATGAGCAACTGGACAAACTTTAAACCAGCCAATACCGAATATAACGAAGCAACAAACATCATTGCAGGAACGATCGACAAGGATACAAGATTAACCAAACGCAATACTTATCAATTAGTTGGAGTTGTTTACGTAACCAAAAATGCTGTTTTAACGATAGAACCAGGAACAGTGATTCGGGGAGACGACAAAACCTGCGGAACGCTTGTGATAACAAATGGCTCTAAAATTATAGCCGAAGGTTTAGAAACAGATCCTATCGTTTTTACTTCAAACAAAGAAATTTCAGAAAGAAAACCAGGCGACTGGGGCGGAATTATCATTTTGGGCAAAGCACCAATAAATACCATTGGCGGTATACACACTTTGCCATTTGATCTTGAACCTATGCTAAATCATTACGGAGGTCAGGATGCCGAAGACAATTCAGGAGTTTTAAAATATGTGAGAATTGAATATTCAGGAAGAAAACTAAGCGCCGCAAAAGAACTTAACGGATTATCGCTTGCAGGAGTTGGCAGAAAAACAGTTTTAAGTAACATTCAGATTAGTTTTTCGAACGATGATTCTTTCGAATGTTATGGCGGAGATCTAAACATGAATAATCTTGTTTCATACAGAACGACAGATGATGATTTCGATTTTACACAAGGCGCACAAATCAATATCAGCAATAGTATTGCAATTCGTCACCCGTTTTCATCTGATATTTCGGGCTCAAGATGCTTTGAAGTCGATTCTTATGACAAAATTGGAAATACGGATATGAGTAAAAAACTGACCAAAATAAATGCCAGCAATATCACTCTTGTAAATTTGGAAGAAAACAATCAGGGGCTTGTTCGTGAATCTGTTTATGTTAGAGAAAACACTTTCTTTAATTTATCCAACAGTATTATTTCAGGTTTTTCTCCTTTTGCTCTACTGGAAGGAAATATCGGAAACGGTGATGTTAATTTGGCTAAAATTACATTCAAAAACTTAATCGTAAATAATTGTAATGGCGGAATTACAAGCGAAGCCGGAGGGGCAAATCCATCAATTGAAAAATTCTACAGCAATCCTGATTTTCAGATTGGGTTTACAAAACTCAAAAATAATGAATTGTTTACAATGCCTAATATCAAAGGAAATCCAGACTTTAGACTGAATCAAAACAACATAATTGCAATTGGAAACTAGTCATTTAAAGCAGTCTGCAGCATTAAAATTTAACAAATTTTAAAATTTAGAAAAGATTTTTTTTAAATTTTATGTATTCTAATCCAAATTACATTTATATCTTTGTCACAAGAAAATAAGAAATGAAAACATTAATGAACAATACTTGGTGGTGGAAGAATTTACGTCAAACGTCGTGAACGAAGCTTCCTATGGTACTGTAAAACTATAAATATAAAGGGCTTGTCATCACGACAAGCCCTTTTTTTTTGGTCAAAACTCAAGTAAAAAATATTAAAAACTAAAAACAACATACTTTGAAACCTTTTATACTCAACACACATTACAAACAAATTCTGGCAGATACTGTTACGCCGGTAAGTATTTATTTTAAAATAAGAGACAAATTTCCAAATAGCTTACTATTGGAAAGTAGTGATTATCATGGAAATGATAATAGTTTTTCTTATATCTGCTGCAACCCGATTGCAACGATTAAAATCGAAAACGAAATCATTTCAAAAACTTTTCCTGACGGAACAGCAGAACAAATTACTATTGACGCTTCGACCAATATTCCCGAAGTAATTCAGGAATTTTCAAGTCAGTTTCAATCAGAGAAAAATGATTTTAAATTTATCAATAACGGTTTATTCGGATATATCTCTTATGATGCTGTTCGTTATTTCGAGAAAGTTTCGATTGCCAAAAAAGACAATGCCACTTTAATTCCTGATGTGTTTTATGCGGTTTATCAAAACATCATCGCGATCAACCACTTTAAAAATGAAGCGTATATTTTCTGCCACAGCGTTGACGGAAAAAATAATATTGCCGAAATTGAGCAATTATTACAATCGAGAAATATTGCATCATATAAATTTTCTAAAGAAGGTGAAGGTTTCTCTAATTTAACCGATGAAGAATTCAAGCACAATGTGGCTTTAGCCAAAAAACATTGTTTCCGTGGAGACGTTTTTCAATTAGTACTTTCCCGCCGTTTTACACAAGGTTTTAAAGGTGATGAATTTAATGTATATCGCGCTCTAAGAAGCATTAACCCTTCTCCTTATTTGTTCTTTTTTGATTATGGAGATTTCAAAATATTTGGATCTTCGCCCGAAGCACAAATCATTGTAAAAAACAGAAAAGCCGAAATTCATCCAATAGCAGGAACTTTTAAAAGAACCGGAAATGATGAACGCGATGCGGTCTTAGCGAAACAACTTTCTGAAGATAAAAAAGAAAACAGCGAACACGTAATGTTAGTGGACTTAGCGAGAAACGATTTAAGCCGAAACGGTCATGATGTAAACGTAGAAAAATATAGAGAAGTTCAGTTTTTCTCACACGTCATTCACCTGGTTTCTAAAGTTACAGGACATTTACACGATAAAGCGACCACGATGCAGGTTGTGGCAGATACTTTTCCGGCAGGAACTTTAAGCGGCGCACCAAAACACAGAGCCATGCAATTGATTGAAGATTACGAAAAAACCAATCGTAATTTTTACGGAGGCGCCATTGGCTTCATGGATTTTGAAGGCAATTTTAATCATGCGATAATGATTAGAACTTTCCTGAGTAAAAATCACCAATTACATTGTCAGGCCGGAGCCGGAATCGTAGCAAGCTCTGATGAAGAAAGTGAAATGCAGGAAGTTTACAACAAATTAAGAGCATTGAATACAGCGCTGGAAATGGCAGAGAAAATTTAGTATCCAGTCGCAGTTTTCAGTCGCGATAACCGGAACTCCCGAGGTTGAAACCTTGGGCAATGTTTGAAAAACAAATATAAAAAGAATGCTATATAAACATAGCCAACGGTTTCAACCGTTGGGACAAAGATTGGTAAAAACCTAAAACAATTAACAAACAAACCATAAAAACCATAAACTATCAATAATCATGAAAAAAGCAATTTCAATTTTAGTTTTAATCATTAGCATGACAGCTTGTAATTCAGAAAAAAAGCAAAATCCACTTGAAGGAACCTGGCGTTTGATATCAGCTGAAACCACCGAAAAAGATTCTACGTTCTCGACTTTTAATCCAAAAACAAAAATGATTAAGATTATAAATGATACTCATTTTGCCTTTTTCAATCATGATTTAAATAATGGAAAAGATTCAACAAATGCAGTGTTTTTTGGCGGAGGCGGAAAATATACTTTAAAAGACAGTACCTATACTGAAAATCTGGAGTTCTTCAATAACAGACAATGGGAAAATGGCAAATTTGAGTTTACAGTAAAAATTAAAAATGACACCTTAACTCAAAAAGGAATCGAAAAAGTAGAAAAATTAGGAATAGACCGTATTATCACTGAAAAATACGTTCGCGAAAAATAAAAAATAATTTCAGGTTATTAGATTGTGCATTTAACCGCAAAGAACGCTAAGTTTTTGACTTGTTTAAATGTTATAAAAACGCAAAGTCCGCAAGGCTTTGAGTTGATTTTAACTTTGCGCCCTTTGCGGTTAAATACTCAAAGCCAAGCAACTTGAAACTTGAAACAAAGAAAACCTGAAAAACAAAAAAAAATGAAAAAGATATTAGTTATAGACAATTACGATAGTTTCACTTATAATTTAGTGCACTATTTGGAGGATTTAAATTGCGAAGTAACCGTTTACAGAAACGACGAATTCGAAATTGACGAAATCGCTTCTTTCGATAAAATATTACTTTCTCCAGGTCCCGGAATCCCTGATGAAGCAGGATTACTAAAAGCCGTAATTGCAAAATATGCGCCATCAAAAAGTATCCTTGGGGTATGTTTAGGCCAGCAAGCCATTGGAGAAGTCTTTGGAGGAACACTTTCCAATCTTGATAAAGTATATCACGGGGTTGCCACAAATGTAAAAACAGTAGTTTCAGACGAAATTTTGTTTCAAGGCCTTGGAAACGAATTTGAAGTAGGAAGATATCATTCGTGGGTTGTCGACAGTAATTTACCAGATGTACTTGAAGCGACTTCAATAGATGAGAACGGACAAATTATGTCACTAAGACACAAAACATTTGATGTAAGAGGTGTTCAGTTTCATCCGGAAAGCGTTCTGACACCAAATGGGAAAAGAATTTTAGAGAACTGGATTAAAAGTTAGTGTTCAGTCACAGTTTACAGTCACAGTAGAAAAACTTAGAATCTCAGTAGCTTAAAACCTTAGCAACTTTTAAAAAAAATGAAAACTATATTAAATAAATTAATCAATCACGAAGTACTTTCTAAAGAAGAAGCAAAAAACGTACTGATTAATATCTCAAGCGGTCAATACAATCCGAGTCAGATTTCGGCATTTTTGACCGTATTCATGATGCGAAGCATTACAATTGACGAACTTTCCGGATTTCGTGAAGCTTTATTAGAATTATGCGTCCGCGTTGATTTATCAGCCTATAGTACCATCGATTTATGCGGAACGGGCGGTGACGGAAAAGACACTTTCAACATTTCAACTTTAGCATCATTTATATCTGCGGGAGCGGGAATAAAAGTAGCAAAACACGGAAATTACGGCGTTTCTTCTATTTCTGGATCAAGCAACGTGATGGAAAAAATGGGCATCAAATTTAGCAATGATGCTGCTTTTTTAGAAAAATGTATCGACAAAGCGGGAATTTGCGTTTTGCACGCTCCCCTATTTCACCCGGCAATGAAAAACGTTGGACCAATTCGTAAAGAATTAGCGGTAAAAACATTCTTTAATATGTTAGGGCCAATGGTAAATCCGTCATTCCCACAAAATCAATTGGTTGGGGTTTTCAATCTCGAATTAGCCCGAATGTATGCTTACTTATATCAAAATACAGACATTAATTTCACCATTTTACATTCGCTTGACGGATATGACGAAATCTCCTTAACAGGTCCCACCAAAACGATAACATCGCATATGGAAGGAATGTTGAAACCAGAAGATTTTGGTGTTCGCCTTTTATCACAAAGTGAAATCGAAGGTGGAAAAACTATCGAAGAATCTGCAGACATGTTTATCAATATCCTTTCAGGAAAAGGAACAGAAGCACAGAACAATGTAGTTTTAGCCAATGCTGCCATGGCAATTGCAACAGTTACAAAATGTTCTCCGCTCGAAGGATTTGAATTAGCAAAAGAGAGTCTGTTCTCAGGAAAGGGATTAAAAGCATTACAGACATTACAGGAATTAAGTAAATAAACAACAAACACAAATTTCACAAATTAGCACTAATTAATTTGCGCCTTTGTGACTTTGTAGCAAAACACGAGACATGAATATTTTAGATAAAATAATATTTGACAAACAACGAGAAGTCGTTCTTAAAAAATCGATCATTCCGGTTTCGCAATTGGAAAGTTCAGTATTTTTTGAAAGAGAAACCATTTCATTAAGTCAAAAACTAAAAGTAAGTTCAACCGGAATTATTGCAGAACACAAACGTCGTTCTCCTTCAAAATCAGTTATCAATCATAATTTTACGGTTGAAGAAGTGGTTAAAGGATATGAAAATGCAGGTGCTTGCGGAATTTCTGTTTTAACCGACGGGAAATATTTTGGAGGTTCTCTGGACGATTTACTTTTAGCAAGAGCTTCGGTAAATATTCCGCTATTGCGAAAAGAATTTATTGTAGACGAATATCAGATTTTGGAAGCAAAGGCCCATGGAGCCGATTTGATTTTACTAATCGCAGCAGTTTTAACGAGAGAAGAAATCAAATCTCTGTCTGAATTTGCAAAAAGTTTAGATTTAGAAGTTTTGCTTGAAGTTCACAATCAGGAAGAATTAGAAAAATCAATTATGCCAACTTTAGACATGATTGGCGTAAACAACAGAAACTTAAAAACATTCGAAGTAAGTCTTGATTTCAGTAAAGAGTTAGCCTCTCAGATTCCGAATGATTTTGTAAAAGTTTCTGAAAGTGGTATTTCGTCAATTGAAGCCATTCAAGAACTTAAACCTTACGGTTACAAAGGTTTCTTAATTGGAGAAAACTTTATGAAAACCGACAACGCTGGAAAAGCGGCAACAGAATTTATTAACAAACTAGGCCTATAAACGTTTACCACAAAGTCACAAAGGCGCAAATTTAATTTGTGCTCGTTTAAAAAAAAAACTTAGTGTCTTAGCGCCTTCGTGGCAAAAAAATAAAAAAAATGAAACTCAAAATATGTGGCATGAAATATCCCGAAAACATTCTCGAAGTAGGAGCACTCCTACCCGATTATATGGGATTTATTTTCTGGGAAAAATCCGCACGATATTTTAACGGAGAAATTCCGGAACTAATCAAAACCATCAAAAAAGCAGGCGTTTTTGTCAATCAGAGTCAGGAAGAAATTCTGGAAAAGGTAGCGAAATATAATTTACAAGCCGTTCAGTTACACGGAAATGAATCAGTTGAATTTTTATCAGAATTAAAAAAACAATTACCAAAAAAAACCGAAATCATCAAAGTATTTTCGGCTGATAATGATTTTGATTTCGAAATTATAAAACCATTCGAACCGGTTTGTGATTATTTTTTGTTCGATACCAAAGGAAAATTACCCGGTGGTAACGGAACGACTTTCGACTGGACGATATTAAAAAGATACAAATCTGATAAACCCTTCTTTTTGAGTGGCGGAATTGGAATGAACGAATTAAAAGCGATCGAAGAGATTTCAAAAACAAATCTTCCTATTTATGCCGTCGATATAAATAGTAAATTTGAAATCGAACCGGGGCTAAAGAATAAAAATCTATTTAGCAATTTCAAGCGAAAATTTGATGTTGCCAACTTTTAAAATTGGAATAAAATGAATTTTAACGTTAACGAAAAAGGGTATTACGGAGAATTTGGAGGAGCTTACATCCCCGAAATGTTATATCCAAATGTAGAAGAATTACGCCAGAATTATTTAAAGATAACAAGCGAACCCGATTTTAAAGCTGAGTTTGATCAGTTATTAAAAGATTACGTGGGGCGACCAAGTCCGCTTTATTTTGCTAAGCGTTTATCTGAAAAATACAACACCAAAGTTTACTTAAAAAGAGAAGACTTAAATCATACCGGGGCACACAAAGTAAACAACACCATTGGGCAAATATTAGTAGCCAAACGTTTGGGTAAAAAACGTATTATTGCCGAAACCGGAGCGGGTCAGCATGGTGTTGCAACTGCAACAGTTTGTGCGCTTATGGGTATGGAATGTATTGTGTATATGGGCGAAATCGACATTGCACGCCAGGCACCAAACGTAGCGCGTATGAAAATGTTGGGCGCTGAAGTTCGTCCGGCACTTTCTGGTTCAAGAACACTAAAGGATGCTACAAACGAAGCGATTAGAGACTGGATCAATAATCCGGTTGACACACATTATATTATAGGATCTGCAATTGGACCGCATCCTTATCCGGATATGGTAACACGTTTTCAAAGCGTAATTTCCGAAGAAATAAAATGGCAGTTAAAAGAAAAAGAAGGACGTGAAAATCCTGATTATGTAGTAGCTTGTATTGGTGGTGGTAGTAACGCTGCCGGAACGTATTACAATTTTTTACATGAACCTGAAGTGGGAATCATTGCCGTTGAAGCCGCCGGAAAAGGTGTTGATAGCGGTCATAGTGCGGCAACAAGCAAATTAGGAAAAGTTGGTGTTATTCACGGTTGCAAAACCCTTTTGATGCAAACTCCTGACGGACAAATTACAGAACCGTATTCGATTTCGGCAGGTCTGGATTATCCCGGAGTTGGCCCAATGCACGCACATTTGGCACAAACAGGCCGCGGCGAATTCTTCTCTGTAACTGATGACGATGCAATGAATGCCGGTTTACAATTGACTAAATTAGAAGGAATTATTCCGGCAATCGAAAGCGCACATGCTTTTGCCGTTTTAGATCAAAAGAAATTTAAACCTACAGATATTGTAGTAATCAGTCTTTCTGGCCGTGGCGATAAAGATTTAGACAATTATATCGATTATTTTAAGTTGTAGAAATAGTTTATCCTTTCGGGGAACGAGAAATCACACTCGCCGGGAAAACAAAGTAATAGAATATTGGATGCAATTTCTCGTTCATCGAAATGACAAAAAATGAAAAAGCTTTAACGCAAAAAACAAACAACGAGAAAAATAGTAATTTATGGAAAAGTTATTCTCATACGGAACGTTAAGATCGAAACAAATTCAAATGCAGCTTTTCAAAAAGCTATTAAAAGGTACACCAGATCAGTTGCTTGGCCATAAACTAAAAAGCCTGCAAATTGAAGAAGAATTTGGAATGGCAGATTATGTTGTAGCAGTACCCAGCGCAGATGCTTCAGATCCTATACACGGTGTAGCTTTTACTATTTCGGCTTCAGATTTAGCTAAAGTCGATATATTTGAATCTAATGCTTATAAAAGAGTTCAGGTTACGTTGAAGTCCGGAACAGTAGCGTGGGTTTATATAGAAAATAAATAATATAACTAACAAGTTTTATCGCGATCAAAGAACTTCGGGACGAAACTTTTAGAATAAAAATAAAAAATAATGAACAGAATAACTCAAAAATTACAAGAAGATAAAAAGATACTTTCTATTTATTTTTCTGCCGGATATCCTAATTTAAATGATACGGTTCAAATTATTCAGGACTTAGAAAAAAATGGCGTTGACCTGATCGAAATTGGTTTGCCTTTTAGCGATCCTTTGGCAGATGGACCTACTATTCAGGCGAGTTCGACTCAGGCACTTCATAACGGAATGACGACTCAAATTCTATTCGATCAGCTGCAAAACATCCGCGAAAGCGTAAAAATTCCGTTGATCATAATGGGATATTTTAATCCAATGTTGCAATACGGAGTGGAAGCATTCTGTAAAAAATGTGCCGAAATTGGTATCGACGGTTTAATTATTCCAGATCTTCCAGTAGATGTTTACGCTGACGAATATAAAGCAATATTCGAAAAATACGGATTAATTAATGTATTCCTGATTACACCACAAACTTCTGACGAACGCATTCGTTTTATCGACAGCGTTTCAAACGGATTTATCTATATGGTAAGTTCTGCAAGTGTTACAGGATCTCAGTCAGGTTTTGGAAATGTTCAGGAGGATTACTTCGAAAGAATTTCGAATATGAATCTTAAAAATCCACAAATTATTGGCTTTGGTATTTCGAACAAGGAAACTTTTACTCAGGCAACCAAATTTGCAAAAGGAGCGATTATCGGAAGTGCTTTTATTAAACATTTAAGTGAGAATGGTTCTGGAAAAATTAAGGAATTTGTTGGGGAAATTCGATAATCAAACTTGTTAATCGATATAAATTGACGAAATTCTTCGCTAAGTTTCATGTGTAATTCTCCTTCATCGAAATGACAAGACTTTGCAAAATATAAGCTGAAATATAAATTTTCAGCTTTTTTTATACTCCAAATCCACTACAAGGTTTTCTGTTAAAATTATGTTAAAACAAAATTAAACAACTGTTTAATTTAAACGCTTGTTTAATTTTGTACCCGATTAGAAACAATACCATGTCAAACTTCGAATTAAACGATAAAAAAATTCAAATTCTTGAGGTTGCTGAAAAGCTATTCTCTGAAAAAGGATTCGAAGGTACTTCCATACGAGACATCTCAAAACATGCCAAAATAAATATTGCCATGGTTTCGTATTATTTTGGATCAAAAGAAAGACTGCTGGAAGCACTAATCATCTACAAAACTTCTGATTTAAAATTACAACTCGAAAATTTATTGCAGGAAAATCTAGAACCTCTTGAAAAAGTCAATAAATTAATCGAAATTTACATTAACAGAATTAGCTGTAACAAAGGGATTTTCAGAGTATTACATTTTGAAATCAATGCAAAGAAAAGAGAGAAAAGTTTTATTGCCTTTACAGAACTAAAAAAAGGAAACCTAAAATCTGTCGAGAGTATTATTACTCAGGGGCAGGAAAAAGGAATCTTTAGAAAAGATGTAATCATTCCGCTTATCACTCCTACTATTATTGGAACTTTTTTTCACTTTCATATGAATAAACCTTTCTTCGAAGAATTACTGAATTTAAAAACAGAAGCAATGTATAATGATTACATTAAAACCAGTCTTACAAAGCACATTCAACAAACTATAAAAGCTCTACTTGTTTATGAAAATTAATCAATTAATGCTCTTTGGGATTTTCTTTATCGGAATTTCATCAATAGAAGCACAAGAAAAAACAAGTTTAACCTTAGACGAAGCCGTAAAGTTGGCCTGGGAAAAAAGTAACGAAGTTACTCTTGCCAGTACTAAGGTAAACACAAAAAAGTACGAATTACAAGAAGTTAAAAACAATCAGTATCCGGATATTAAAGTTTCTGGGCAATATCAACGCCTTACAAAAGCATCGATTGATATGCCAAATCAGGGCGAAGGTGCATCTTTAGCATCTCCTGACAGAGCAATGATTGGAATGGCAAATTTAAGTTTACCTCTTTTTGCGGGATTTAAAATCCAAAACAGCATTAACGCATCTGATAATTTATATGAAGCTGAAAATGCAAATGCTGCTAAAACAAAAGAAGATGTTGCTCTAAGAGTCATTACATATTATACAGCGCTATATAAAGCTCAAAAAACTTTGGATGTTTTAAACGAAAATCAAAAAAGCGCTAAACAGCGTGTTACTGATTTTATTGAATTAGAGAAAAACGGAATCATCCCAAGAAATGATTTATTAAAATCGCAATTATTAGTTTCAAAAACGCAATTATCTATTGATGAAGCTACTAACAATCTGAATAACATCAACTTTTATCTGACTACTTTATTGAAGCTGGATCCAAGTACAAAAATTCAGGTTAATGAAGCTGATTTCTTTAGTTTAAAAACCAGCAATGCACCAACATCTGATGCTTTAGCACTAGAAAACAGAAAAGATTTAGAAGCTATCCGTTTTCAACAAAAAGCTTCAGAAGCAAATATTAAAGTGGCAAAAGCAGCTTATTATCCTACACTAGCTTTACTTGGTGGTTATACTGCTTTAGATCTTAAAGATATTATCACTGTAAAATATGCGATGAACTTTGGTTTGGGCTTAACTTATGATATCTCTGGAATTTACAAAAACAGTGCTCATGTAAGAGAAGCTGAAAGCAGAGCTTTGGAAGTTAAAAATACGGAAGCTGTAATGACAGATCGCATTAAAGTTGAGGTTCAGAAATCTATTGAAGATTATGACCTGGCTATTAATCAAAGTGTTGTTTATGACGAAGCGCTTCAACAAGCATCTGAAAATTACAGACTTGTAAAAGATAAGTTCGATAATGGTTTAGCTGATACCAACGATTTGGTTGAGGCTGATGTTGAGCAATTAAGCGCTAAAATCAATACTGCCGTATCTAAGGCCACTATTATTCAAAAATATTACGAATTACTTTCAGTATCAGGACAATTATCACAATCATTCAATCTTTCTAAAATATAATCGATAGCTCTCATGGAAAAGAAAAAAACAAATACTAAATTCATCATTATACTAACCGTGTTGGTTTTAGTGGGCGGAACATACGGAATAACAAAATACATGCATTCCCTTGCTCACGAAGAAACAGATGATGCTCAGATCGAGAAAAAAATGAATCCAATTATTCCAAGAGTATCTGGATATATCAGTAAAGTGTATGTAAAGGATAATGACTTTGTAAAAAAAGGAGATACTTTATTTACTATAGACAAAAGAGATTACCAATTAAAAATCGATGAAGCAAATGCTGCTTTATTGGGTGCTGAAGGTCAATACGAAGCTTCAAAAGCAGATATTGGAAGTGCAAATGCAAGCATCTCTGTTTCTGATGCTCAAATGAGATCAGCAACCGGTTCTATCGAAAGTGCTAAAATCAGATTAAGACAAATTACTAACGATTATAACCGTTATAATAATCTGTACAAAACACATACGATTACGAAACAACAATATGAGCAGGCTTTATCTGCAAAAGAAGAGGCAGAAAATCAGGTTCGTGTTTTAGAACAACAACAAAGAGCAAGCTCTTACCAAAAATCAGTAATTCAGTCAAAATCTAAAGTTTCTGATAAACAAACTGAAGTTGCTGCTGCCAACATCAAAAAAGCAAAAACAATGCTTGATGTGGCGCATTTAAATCTTAGTTATACAGTTGTAACTGCTGCAATCGATGGTCAGGTTTCTAAAGTTGATATTCAGCCAGGACAATTGGTTCAGCCGGGACAATCTTTGTTTTACATTATCAATAATAATGAAGCATGGGTAGTAGCGAACTTTAAAGAAACACAATTGAACAAAATGGTGGTGGGACAAAAAGTAAGCTTAAAAGTAGATGCTTACCCTAACTATGAGTTTAAAGGGACTTTAACTTCTTTCTCTCCAGCAACAGGATCACGTTTTTCATTGTTACCTCCTGATAATGCAACAGGTAACTTCGTAAAAACAATCCAGAGATTACCGGTAAAAATTAGTATTGATGAATCGAATGATCCTGAAAAAGTAAAATTACTAAGACCGGGAATGAATGTTGATGTAGACGTACATTTAAAATAATATAATGACAGCAGTACAAGGAGATGACGATTTAGTAGAATACGGTTTTAGACGTGTGATCATTACAATTACGGCAGTACTTTGTGCACTGTTAGAAATTGTAGATACCACGATTGTAAACGTAGCACTAACAGACATGCGAGGTAGCCTTGGTGCTACTTTAACTGATGTGGCTTGGGTAATTACAGCATACGCAATTGCGAATGTTATTGTAATTCCGATGACGAGTTGGCTTTCGCAACAATTTGGAAGACGTAATTATTTTGTGGCCTCTATCATATTATTTACAGTTTGTTCCTTTTTATGTGGTAATGCCACTAATATTTGGGAACTGGTAGCTTTTAGATTTGTACAAGGTATGGGTGGTGGGGCCTTACTGGTAACCGCTCAAACTATTATCACAGAAAGTTATCCTGTGGCAAAACGTGGTATGGCACAGGCTATTTACGGAATGGGTGTAATTGTTGGTCCTACTTTAGGCCCGCCTTTAGGAGGATATTTAGTAGATAATTACTCCTGGCCATATATATTTTATATCAATATTCCGTTGGGAATCATTGCTACTATTTTGGCACTTACTTTTGTAAGAAGCCCGAAATACGGAGAAAAATTAAAAGCAAATCAGGTTGACTGGTGGGGAATTGTATTACTAGCCGCTTTTATTGGATCATTACAATTCGTTCTGGAACATGGTCAGCAAGACGATTGGTTCAACGATTCGACAATCGTAACCCTAAGCGTTGTTACAGTTCTGGGATTAATATTATTTATATGGAGAGAGCTAACGTATAAGTACCCTATTGTAAACTTAAGCGTTTTAAAAGATGGAAATTTAAGAATTGGAACTGTAATGTGTTTTATTCTTGGTTTCGGATTATACGGATCGACTTTAATTATCCCGATTTATACACAATCTGTTTTAGGATGGACCGCAACTGATGCCGGATTATTACTAATTCCGGGTTCTATTACAACGGCGATCATGATGCCATTTGTGGGTAACATGATTCAAAAAGGGGTTCCGCAAGGATATATGGTTGGAGTTGGATTTTTAGTTTTCTTCTTCTTTACCTTTATGATGCAAACTCGTATGACACCAGATACCGGAGTCGAACATATGTATTGGCCTTTGATTTTAAGAGGTATTGGGTTAGGATTACTTTTTGTACCTATTACGACACTTTCGCTTTCTACCTTAAAAGGTAAACATATTGGTGAAGGCGCTGCCTTTACAGGTATGATGAGACAATTAGGTGGTTCATTTGGTATTGCGATCATTACTACTTTTATAACTCGTTTCAGTCAGGAACACAGAGTTAATTTACTAACGAACCTGGATCCGGCAAACTATCAGGTGCAACAACGTATACTAGGAATGCAAAGAGCTTTTGAAGCGAAAGGTTATAGTGCAGATGTTGCCCTTAAAAAAGCCTATCAGGCAATAGAATATTCAGTAATGAAACAAAGTACGGTAATGTCATATATGGATATTTTTATGTACTTAGGAATTATGTTCTTATGTTGTATACCAATTATTCTTTTCATTAAAAAAGGAAAAAACAAGATTAATCCTGCTGATGCAATGCATTAATAATAATTGATTTATAATACGAAAAAGCCGGGCTAAATTATTAGTCCGGCTTTTTTATTATATCAAATTCTAATTTTAAATTGATTGTTCTTAAAGGAATAAAAAATACTTACCTGTAATATGTTTTAAATCTGAAGGGATTGAAATCCTTCTGCACACTCTTTTCTAAATCCGAAGGGATTGAAATCCCTCCCTACAATATGGATCGAGTCTCCGACTCTCTACAAAACAACTCTATAGTCGAAACTTAGACTCTTAGCAGCTTAAAAGAAAGCCTCTACACCTTTGTCCCTCAAAAAAACCTATCTTGTAAACACCAAAAGATTTCCTTCAGAAAGATTGGCATCAAATTGATATCCTTCGTAGTTAAAACCTTTTAGATCATCAATCGTTTCAGCATTGGTATCAATAATATAGCGAACCATCATACCTCTCGCCTTTTTAGCGAAGAAACTGATTATTTTTAATTTTCCGTCTTTGTAATCTTTAAAATCCGGAGTAATTACCGGCACTTTTAAAGCTTTTACATCAACTGCCGAAAAATATTCATTACTCGCCAGATTCACAAATAACTCTCCTTTTTCTAATTCTTTGTTCAGAGCTTTAGTAACAGTTGGTTTCCAGAATTCATGTAGGTTTTTATATTCCTCTACAGGTAATTTAGTTCCCATTTCTAAACGATACGCCTGCATTAAATCTAATGGTTTTAAAACACCGTAAAGACCGGATAAAATTCTAAGTTTGCTTTGTAAAGCGTCTAACTTTTCAAGCGGAATTGTATAAGCATCTAAACCTGTATAAACATCTCCGTCAAAAGTATAAATGGCCGGACGTGCATTTTCTGGTGTAAAAGGCGTTTTCCAATCCTGGTTTCTTTTCCAGTTTAGATCAGATAATTTATCTGAAATTGACATTAAGTCTGATAATTCTGCGGGCTTTTTTTCTTTTAAAACTTTATGAACCTGACGTGCTTCTTTTAAAAAAGATGGTTCTGTATATTGAGGAGTTGGTAATTCTTTTTCGAAATTTAAGGACTTCGCCGGCGATATAACAATTTTCATGTGTGCGTTTTTATATGATTCAAAAATACAAATTGAAATTTTAAAAATTATCGTTTACAATTGATTTGTTTTATTGCTGCATAGTTTTTTCCGCCACGAATTGCACAAATTTACACGAAGATTTTTTTTATTGAGATTGCGAAGATTTTTTTGCCACAGATTAAAAGATTTCCACAGATTTTTTTTTAAATCCATTTAATCCTTTAATCTGTGACTAAGAAAAATTAATTAGTGGAAATTCGTGCAATTCGTGGCAACTCTTTCTCAATTCATAAAATTGACGTTACAAAATGTGAAATTGTTCAAAAAAGTCAACAATACATTATAATAGGCATTTTCTATGTTGTAAATTTGCGGACGTTTCATTCTCTTCAAGAAAAGAAATGTAATTTTAAAAATTAGTGAATTCGTGGCTATACAAACAAACTATAAAACAGCATTACAACATAAAATCTTCGAAATAATTTCGAAAGCATCTCAGGAGCTCAATGTCGACAGTTACGTTATTGGCGGTTTTGTTCGCGATTTGCTTTTAAATCGGGGTTCTAAAAAAGACATCGATGTTGTTGCGGTTGGCAGTGGTATCGAATTGGCTTTGAAGGTTTCTGAACTTCTTCCTAAAAAACCAAAAGTGCAGGTTTTTAAAACTTACGGAACTGCAATGTTGCGTTTTGAAGACACCGATATTGAGTTTGTTGGAGCCAGAAAAGAGTCTTATAATTTCGATAGCCGAAATCCTCTTGTTGAAAACGGAACACTTGAAGATGATCAAAACCGTCGTGATTTTACCATAAATGCTTTGGCTTTATCTCTAAACGAAAAAACATTCGGAGATCTTTCTGATCCTTTTAATGGTTTGGCAGATTTAGAAAATAAAATTATCAAGACACCATTAGATCCCAGCATTACATATTCTGATGATCCTTTGCGAATGTTGCGTGCTATTCGTTTTGCAACTCAGCTGAATTTTGAAATTGAAAAAAACTCTCTGGATGCAATTACCAAAAATGCAGAGAGGATCAAAATCATTTCCGGAGAACGCATCGTCGATGAATTGAATAAAATACTCTTAACAGATAAACCTTCTGTTGGATTTTTACTTTTATATCAAACCGGACTTTTAGATATTATTCTTCCTGAATTAACGGCGTTGAATCAGGTGGAAGAAATTGAAGGTCATACCCATAAAAATAACTTTTACCATACACTCGAAGTTGTAGATAATATTTGCCCAAATACAGATGATGTTTGGCTTCGCTGGTCGGCATTGCTGCACGATATTGGAAAAGCGCCCACAAAACGTTTCAATAAAAAACAAGGCTGGACTTTTCATGGACATGAATTTTTAGGCGGAAAAATGGCAAAGAAAATATTCGAACGACTTCACATGCCATTGAATCATAAAATGAAATTTGTACAAAAAATGGTCATTATGAGTTCACGCCCGATTGTTTTGGCACAGGATATTGTAACGGATAGCGCCGTTCGTCGTTTGGTATTTGATGCTGGTGAAGATGTTGAGGATTTAATGACGTTGTGTGAAGCAGATATTACAACTAAAAATCCGGCAAAATTTAAAAAATATCATAAGAATTTTGACATTGTTCGCAAGAAAATTGTAGAAGTTGAAGAACGCGATCACGTACGTAATTTTCAACCGCCAATTTCAGGTGAAGAAATTATGGAAATATTCGATTTGAAACCTTCACGCGAAATTGGAGTTTTGAAAGAAGCCGTAAAAGAAGCTATTTTAGAAGGTGATATTCCGAATGAATATCAGGCTGCTTATGATTTTATTATTAAAAGGGCAGAAAAACTTGGATTAAAAAAAGTTTAAGAAATAAGAAGTACTTAATAGAATGAAAAAAGAGAATAAATCAGTAATCATTTGGTTACTATCAGGCTGTATTTTATTGTTTTTAATGGTTGTTGTTGGTGGAATCACGCGATTAACAAATTCAGGTTTATCAATGACCGACTGGCATTTGGTAACAGATACTTTCCCGCCTTTGACAGATGCAAAATGGAACGAAGCTTTTGAGCAATACAAGAAATTTCCTGAGTATCAAAAAATCAATATTCATAACGATTTTCAATTAGATGATTATAAATTTATCTACTTCTGGGAATGGTTTCACCGTTTCATAGGTCGTATCATTGGGTTGGTTTTCTTTGTTCCTTTTGTTTACTTTTTAATCAGAAAGAAATTAGATAAATCAACTATCAAAAAATGTATTGTTCTTTTGGCAATGGGAGGATTTCAGGGTTTCCTTGGATGGTTTATGGTTCGCAGCGGATTAATCGATAATCCGGATGTAAGTCATTTTAGACTTTCCTTGCACCTTACTTTTGCGTTTATCACTTTTGCCTATACACTATGGGTCGCATTGGATTTAATTTATCCGGAAAGAACGATTACTAAAGTAATTCCGCTTCGTAATATCGCGCGATTTGCTTTAGTGGCTTTATTAATCCAAATTATTTATGGAGGTTTTGTTGCCGGATTAAATGCCGGATTAATCCATAATCACTGGCCATTAATGAGCGACGGAGAATTTATACACGATTCTGTTTTTATTGAGCAGCCTACTTTGATCAAAAACTTAATCGAAGGAAAAAGCGGCGTTCAGTTTGTACACAGAACTTTTGCTTATGTTGTTGTTGCTTTTATCTTGTTTTTATATTACAAAAGCACCAAATTTTCGCTTTCAAGAACACAATCTAACGGAATCAAAACGTTAGTCGTTTTTGTATTCATTCAATTTGCATTAGGAGTTTTTACCCTTTTATATAGTGTTCCATTGGCTTTAGGATTAATTCACCAGATTATGGCGTTCTTCCTTTTAAGTGCCATGACTTTTACTTTACACAGATTGAGTAAATAATAAAAAGTTAAAAACAAAAAAAATCCTTCAATGAAGGATTTTTTTTTATTCTCTTATAAATTATCATATTGAACTAAAAACCGTATTTAATCCGGTTTTACCCCAGCCAATTTTTAAAATCCTGTACCTTTTCCCGGCTTACAATCACCTCATCTTCTTTGTAAGTAGGCAGAATCACTTTAAGACGAGAATTGGTATAAACCTGAATTTCTTTTATAGCTATAAGCGGAACAATAAATTTTCTGCTTACGCGAAAGAAATCTTTCTTATCTAATTCCTGCTCCAGAATTTCTAAAGTCGAATCGATTAAATAATTTCTATTATCAAAAGTGTGAATATAGGTTCCTTTATTTTCGCTAAAGAAACATTCGATTTCATCTGTTGTAATAACTTTTAAATGCTGTCCGATTTTAACTGTAAATCGTCTTTTATAAATCTTTTCGAAAGGATTGGACAACATTTGGCGAATTTGCTCAAAATCAAGCTGAAGATTTTGATTTCCAGAATCTATCTTGGGAATTCGTGTTTTAAATTTAGTCACCGCAACTTCTAAGTCATCTTCGTCAATTGGTTTTAAAAGATAATCGATACTATTTAATTTAAAGGCTTTTAAAGCATATTCATCATAAGCCGTAGTAAAAATAATAGCGCTTTGAATATCTATTTTTTCAAAAATCTCAAACGACAAACCGTCTGATAACTGAATATCAAGAAAAATTAAGTCCGGATGTTCATTATTGCTGAACCAATAAACTGATTCTTCTACAGAATGCAACATTGTTTTTACTGCGATATCTAACTTTTCGAGTTTTCGCTGTAATAATCTCGCTGCAGGTTTTTCGTCTTCTATAATTAATGTGGTCATTTAATATGATGCAAAATTGAAAATTCAGTTTAAAATTACTCCCATTTATTTTTATTCTGAGCCTCTTTATCCATATATTTTTGAATTTTCTTTTGTTCCCAGTCTTTGCCGAAAAAAATATCCGGTCCAAAAACTGTAAACGCATGAATCAGTAAAGCTATTCCCCAAAATAGCGCTGTAGAATAAATTTCCCAATTATTAAAACCTCTTATTTCAAAATGATTTCCATTGTTAAAATCGTATCCTGTAAAATTTCTATTTAAACTGGTAATAATGATAATAGCATTTACGATAATATAAACCTTCAAATGCGAATAAAAACCTTTTATTTTCTTCACTTTTTTATATGCAGCATTATAACTTTCGTCTGTACTAAATTCATGTCTGTATTCATCATACATGCGTTGTCTAAATCGTCTCATTTTATTTTTATTTACTATTATTGCCATTTACCTCTATTCTCTTTTTCTTTTTCCATCAATTCCTTAATTTTTCGTTCTTCCCAATCTTTTCCAAGAACCGGAAATACCTCAAAAACCTTCAATCCATGAAAAACAACACCAAATCCCCACCACATCAAAGGCCAGTAAAACCACAAATGATTGGGTGATGTGTACAAATTGATAAAAATCAAAACAACATTTACAGCTATAAATGCTGTTAAATTTCCGTAAAAACCTTTAATACTCTCGACTTTCTTTTTAGCGAGATAATATTTATCCTCTTCATTAAAATTTACTTCCATGATTACTCCCATTTTTGTTTTTTTGTTTTTTTCTCTAAAATACTTTTCACCTTACGTTCTTCCCATTCTTCTCCAAAAATCCTGAATGATGCAAAAATGTCAATTGCAGAAACTAAGAAGAAAACAGTCCAGACTACCATTACAAACAAATTAATATGTTGTAAAGGGAAAAAATTAAACGGAACACCAAAATATTCCTTCAAAATAAAAAAAATCACTCCTATTACGTAAACAAACATATGCGAATAAAAAGCTTTCAATTTAACCACTTTTTTAGTCGCCATTTTTTGAAGCTCGAAGTCTTCCGGATCGTTATTAAAATTGTTCTTCATGACTATTTCCACATTTGCCGTTTATTTTCTTTTTCTAAAATCTCTCTGATTTTTCTTTCTTCCCACTCTTTATTATAAAATGGTGAAAATTCAAAAGCTTTTAATCCGTGTAAAATGATTGGAATTGCCCATCCTATTACAGAATATATACACCATAAATAACCTGGCGAAGTAATAAGATTAACCACTATTACGATAGGATTACAAAGAAGATAAACCGTCAAATGCTGGTAAAATTTTTTAATTTCTTCTACTTTTTTTTGAGCCTGATAATAACGTTCTGCCTCGGTAAAATTTGTTTCCATAATTATTTCCAGGTTTGTTTGTTATTTTCTTTCTCTAAAATTTCTCTGATTTTTCGTTCTTCCCAATCCGAGCTGTAACCAAAAACTTTAAAAGCATGCATTACCACTCCAAATCCCCAGCCTAAAGCCGAAAACCAAAACCACTGAAATCCAGGAGAATACCTTAAATTTATAAAAATTAAGAATGGAATTACACAGCAATACGAAATAACATTCCCGTAAAATCCTTTTAATTCTTCTACTCTTTTTTTAGCTCTGAAATAAGCTTTATTTTCATCGCTATATTCTGGACTTGTTTCCATAACTGTAATTTGTTTGGTTAAAATTGGAATTTTAACTGTGAAATTTTTCTCGTTTTGTTCGATCAATACTTTTCTGTTGGTTACAATCCCGTATCGATTGACGATATTTTGTAAACCTACTCCCTGCCTGTCCTGCAAAACTTCTTTCTTCTGAAAATCATTCTGAATAGCCAGATAATCCCCATCAACAAAAATTCTGATGTGCAATGGCTTCTGCTCACTTACCACATTATGCTTTACTGTATTTTCTAATAAAAGCTGCAATGATAACGGAACTACTTTTGCATCCGGATTGATATTGGTTGTGGGCAATTCGTAAAACAAACTATTTTCGAAACGCATTTTCAGCAAATTCATATAGGTTTTAGCAAACGACAACTCATCTTCAACGGAAACCAGTTCTTTGTCTTTTTGCTCTAAAACGTAACGGTAAATTTTAGATAATGAAGTAGTAAAACGTTGCGCATTATCCGGATTTTCTTCAATTAAAGAACTTAAAACATTTAAACTATTAAAAAGAAAATGCGGATCGATTTGATTTTTTAAACTTTCGAATTTAGCATTTGCCGTTCCTGCGATAATCTTTTGCTGTGTTATTTCAAATTTTGATGCCTTTTTCCATTGCACCATAAAACTCCTTGCCTGCAGAAAAGTAGAAACTCCAAGAGATAAAATGATATAAAAAACGTGGTTCCAAATCATTCTTTCACTAAAAAATTTCTCTACGGGCATATTTTGAACCAATACAAAAATGACATAATTGATTCCTAAAACTGCCGGAACGGTGTATAAGACCGTAACCAAAATTCCGTAATATACTCTTAAATTAGTCTGTTCCAGCCAATCCCATTTTCTATCTAATAAGACACTTAAAAAACCATTTCCAAAACCAAGTCCAAAAGAATACAAACAGCTTAAAAGAAAGGTAAGCAATACGTTTTGAATGGTAAGATCAGCGCCTAAAAAAGCAGAGAATATTACTGTAAAGACCATAGAAATCTTAAAACAAATGATTGTTCCGCTTTTTAAATCAGCAAATGAACTTCTATAGTCTTTCATTATAATATCAACTTAAATTAATTTTATTTTTTACAATTTTTCTGTGTTTCCAAAGCTCTTTCTAATCCCCATTTTGGAGAAAAAGGAGTTTCTGGTTTAAAAGTAGCAAAAAGTTCAACAGCTTTATCAACTTGTGCACAAAGTGGTTTTGTATCAACACCTGTCCATTTTGCGCCACCTAACTGATAGTCTGCTTCGCCAAAAACAATTCGTGGATTGTTTGGATCAATTGCTTTTCCTTTTGCGTAAGCTTCCATTACTTTAGCCGAATATTTCATTCCGTTTGTCATTGGGTCTGCTACTACCCAGGCCGTATAAATCAAAGCCTGCATTGCATACAACTCAGCATTGTTTTGGTCTTTTATCAATTCGACATCTAGTGCGTCTTGTGCTTTTGTCAGCAATAAATCGATTTTTGTTTTGTCTTTTTCTGTGAAAGCGGATGTAGTATTAATTAACGCTACATAATAATTAGGCAGATAACTTGTTTTTTCTGCCGCAGCAATTCTTTCAAACAAAGCAGAAGCTTCAGTATTTTTTCCTTCTTTCCAAAGCCCAAAAGCTTTTCCCATTCCTTGTTCAAATTGTGTTTGTGCAGATAATAAACTGCAAATAAATAAGGTAATCATTGTAATAATCTTGGTCATGATATTTTGTTTTAAGGTTGTTTTTATTTGTTTCAGATTTCAGTTTTTTTTTTGATTGATGAATGAAACTCTTTTTTTTTTAATTTCTAAGTTTTTTTCAGTACCTCAGAAGCTTAGTAACTTAGTCGCTTATTATTTTATACTTCAAAAGTATATTGATTTTTAATGTTTTAAAATTAAATAATACTGAGTTGTTGATTTTGATGACTGAATTGTTTTTTTTAAGCTTCTGAGATTCTAAGTTGCTATCCCGAAGCTTCGGGACTAAGTTTTTTTTACTTAGCAACTCAGAACCTTAGCAACTTAGCGACTATAAATTCTTCAATTGATTCTCATTTTTATTATCACTAATCGTCCAGAAGAAACCTACGAAAAAGAATCTGTCTGCGGTTGGCACAACGGCTTGTCTGTTATAGACTCCGTTTGGGTCTGGTAATTTTGCGTAATCGTATCCAAAAACATTTTGAGTACCTAATACATTCGAAACAGAGAAATACAGGATTTTTTGTGTCGTTAATAAATACGCCCAGTTAAAACTCAAACTATTATATGACTTTGTTTTTCCGTTCATAAATTGCGTTTGGTTGGGATCATTATAAGGTCGTCCTGAACTATAACTGTTAGTGAAACCTATTTGCGATTTCCAGTCGGTAATAAAATATTTCGTTACAATAGATAAGCTATGATTGGCTACAAAATTTGGCGTTGCCATAGTTGGAAAATTCTTGTATTGTCTTTCTGAATCGATATAAGAATATGAAATCCAATATTCTAAGTTTTTATATAAATTACTGTCTCTCCAAAACAAGTCCAGTCCTTTTGCATAACCTGAACCATTATTATTGAAAACCGAATTGTACTGAATATCTCTCGTGTTATACTGAACCAAGTTGCTGTAATCTTTGTAATAAGCTTCTGCCCTGAAAGTCTGTCCCGGTTTTGTAAACTGATAATTTAAGATATAATGTCTCGCTTTTTCACTTTCGAACTGGTGGTATTTAGAATATTTAATATAATCAACCACCGGAGTTTGAGAAAAATCTCCGTAAGCAAATGAAAACTGACTGTTTTTTGATACTTTATAAGCAATAGAAGCTCTTGGCGCGATATTCGTTTCATCTAATAAGCTATTATTCGAAAGACGGAATCCTATTTTCATTGCCAGGTTTTTCGAGAACAAAATATCTCCTTCAGTATAAAAAGCCGCAATATTAGAGTCGTAACCATTTGCTGTTTTTATCGAAATATTGTCGTTAAAATTTTCATTGTATCGGGTGATAAAATAATCGGCTCCAAAAGACAGTTTAAAATAGTTTGAGATGTTTTTTCTTAACTTCAATTTTAGCTGTGCTGCATTTTCGTTACTGTCGACATCATTGATGTCATATTTGACTTTGTTTTTGCTATACCCATAACTAATTCCTGAAGTCAGCTGCCAGCCAGTTCCAAAATCGCCTTTGTAAGAAGCATTCAAATAAAAATTATTATTGTTTAAATCGGTTCTGATTGGATCTACAAAATTTACATTCTTTTGGTTTAAATCGAATTTTTCTGCATCAAAAGCGGCATATAATTTAAAAATACCTCTTTCAAAATGATATCGGTAAACGGCCTCGCCACCCAAAGATTGGTACGGATTATTCCAGTCTACATTTTGAGGAATCACTGCCTGGTAAGGTGCCAGGTTTATATAATTGGTATTGATGCTAAAAGAACTTTTTTTCCATTTTTGCGTATTCCCAACTCCTAAACCTACGGTCATTAAAGCAATATCTGTTTTATTCTGATCCGGCTCATCCTGCGTATTTAATAATAAAACACTTGATAAAGCTTCGCCATATTCAGCAGAATAACCTCCGGTTGAAAAAGCAATTCCGCTAAACAAAAAAGGAGAAAATCTGCTTCGGGTAGGTAAATTATTTGTTGTTGCACCATAAGGCTGTGCTACACGCAGTCCGTCTACAAAAGTCTGGGTTTCGCTGGCTTCACCTCCACGAACAAACAAACGACCATCTTCGCCAACGGTCTGAGTTCCTGGTAAGGTTTGCAAAGCCGCAATGATATTTCCCGCAGAACCTGCTGTTGTTACAATATCTAAAGGTTTTAAAACTGAAACTCTCGCCTTGTCCCCGGATTCTAGTGTTCCTGCGGTAATGACCACAGCATCAAGTGCATTTACATTCTCTCTTAATTTTACCGTTTGATCTTTATAGTTTGCCACATCAATTTCTTTTTTGAAAGTATCATAAAGCAAAAAACTTATTACCAAAGTCTTATTTCCTGTTTCTGATGTTTCAAACGAAAAATCTCCGGTTTCAGAACTTGTAGCGCCGTCATAAGTTCCTTCTAAATAAATATTAGCTCCAGGAACAGGTTTGCCTTTTTGATCTAATACTTTTCCTGAAATGGTATTTTGTGCAAAAACGAAAGAGGCAAAAAATAAAAAGCTAATGGTAAAAAGTAATTTGGTTGTCATGGTATTTGATTTTGATGAGGCAAATATATTTTAACAGTTTTTGTTAAAAAATATTAAATAACCCAATTGTAGAATTTCAGGGATGAGTTGTAAATTAGTTTTATTTGTATCTTAGCTTTTAGGTTTTAAAACTATCAATTATGTCAGAAGGTAAAAGAATTTCGAATTTGTATCAATCCATTTATAATGGTAATCCATGGCTTGAGGTAAACTTGGCAAAAACTTTGGAGAATGTAACTGCCGAGCAGGCTTACAGAAAAATAAATCCAAATTTAAATACGATTTGGGAAATTGTCAATCATTTGATACAATGGAGAAGAAATATATTGAGACGTATGCAGGGCGAAACTGTTACAACTCCAGACCATAATTATTTTGTACCAATCCTGGACTCCTCTGAAGCATCCTGGGAACAATCGCTGCAAAGCCTTGGAAAATCGCAAGAACTATGGAATACTTTTTTTGAAGATTTTAATGATACCGATTTAGAAAAAATTTACGTGAATAATGGTCATACATATTACGAACATATTCATGGCATTATTCAGCATGATGTTTATCATTTAGGACAAATTGTTATTCTGAAGAAGTTGCTTTAAAACATTAAAAAAAACAGAAAAAAATACAATTACATTTTATGAAAACAGAAAAAGAAAAAATGATCGCGGGAGAATATTATGTTGCAGGAGATACTGTTTTAGTAAAAGATCGCAGAAAAGCCAAAAACTTATTGCATCGTTTGAATGTAACCGAATATCGCATGACAAAAAAAGCAAAAGAAATTTTAGCTGAACTAATACCAAACACCGGTCAGAGCTTTTATATAGAACCTCCGTTTCATTGTGATTATGGTTATAATATTTTTTGTGGCGACAATGTTTATTTTAATGTAAACTGTGTTGTCCTGGATTGCGCACCTGTAAATATTGGATCGAATGTATTTTTCGCGCCCAATGTTCAAATTTATACTGCCACTCATCCGCTTGATGCCGAATTAAGAAAAACACTCGAAAATGCATTACCCATTTCTATTGGTGATGATTGCTGGATTGGCGGAAATTCTGTGATTTGTCCAGGAGTAACTATTGGTAAAGGCTGCGTTATTGGTGCAGGATCAGTGGTTACAAAAGACATTCCGGACAACTCATTGGCTGTTGGAAATCCGGCTAAAGTAATTCGAAAATTAAATCAAGAACCTGAATCTAAATAAAATGCTCACCTTAAACAAAGTTCACCATATTGCCATTTTATGTTCTGATTATCAAAAATCGAAAACTTTTTATACAGAAGTTTTAGGATTAACGATAATTAGGGAAATCTACCGTGAAGAACGCCAGTCGTACAAACTCGATTTGGCTCTGAATGGCTCTTATGTCATCGAATTATTTTCTTTTCCCAATCCGCCACAACGTCCTTCCCGGCCTGAAGCTGTAGGTTTGCGTCATCTGGCTTTTGAAGTAATTAATTTAGAAGAAACAATTGCTTTTTTGAATACCAAAAATATCGAATCAGAACCTATACGAATTGATGAAACAACTGAAAAGCGATTTACTTTTATCGCTGATCCTGATTTGCTGCCTATTGAGTTTTATGAGAGATAACTAAGACTTTTTTGTCACGAAGGCACTAAGGCACAAAGTTTAATTTAAGACAATGACTATAAGGTAATGTTTGTCAATTTCTACCAAAGGAGAAATAATATAAAATGAGAAAAAGCTTCGTGCCTTAGTGTCTTCGTGGTATTTTTTTTAAAGAAAGAATTTTCCTGTTTTTATAGGTTTTAACACATTATATTGCGTGTTTTCTATAAAAAACCGAATTTGATTCTTAATTTTGTAATCCGCATAAAAATATTGCGATTTCAAAAAATCCACATCTGATGAACAAAACGGCGAAAATCAAAAAAAATCATCAATTTATTGTCCTTCAAAAATTAATTATCGTTTCTATCTTAATTGGCTTCCTTTCTGCCTTTTTAGGAATTTCACTAAAAAAAATCACCGAATATTACGAAGAAATCTTCTTTAGGGAAGTCTCGATAAATCCGCTTTTTTATATTCTTTTTCCGGTTTTCGGATTGTCTGTGATTTACTTTCTAAGACAATATTTGTTTAAGAAAAAAGAAAACAAAGGCATTAAAGAAGTTTTCGAAAGTACACAATCGACTTCAAAAAATTTACCCTCTTATAAAATTCCATCCCACTTTATCAACGGATTACTTACTGTAGCTTTTGGAGGTTCAACCGGAATAGAAGTTTCGACTGTTGTGGCCACCGCTACAATTGGATCTGTTGCCCAACAAAAAGAAAATGTATTTCGAAAATACAAAACCGAATTGATTTGTGCAGGAGTTGCAGCCGGAGTTACTGCATTATTCAGTAGCCCAATTGCAGGGATTTTGTTTGCACTTGAAGTGATTTCGAGAAAAGTAACCCGTGCTTTTGTAATTTCGAATATTATTGCGGTTTCAATTGCTTTCGGATTATTATCAATCTTAAAAGAAGAACCTTTATTTGCCGTTTCTATCACAACCTGGCATTTAAAAGCAATTCCGTATTTTATTCTTTTAGGCATTTTAGCCGGAATAAATTCGGTTTACCTAACCCGTTGTGTTTTGTTTTTTAAATCACAATTCGGAAGAATCGACACACATTATTATAAAATTTTAATTGGTTCTGTGGTTTTAAGCATTTCGCTATTTGTTTTTCCTCAATTATACGGAGAAGGATATCACGCCATAAAAGGAATCTTTGGCAATTCAAATGAAATTCCGTTAACACTAACTTTGGCTTTTACTTTTGTTGGAGTTTTACTTTTAAAACCTATCGTAACTTCTATAACACTGGCTTCCGGTGGCGATGGTGGCGTTTTTGCCCCAAGTCTTTTTATAGGTGCCTTTTTAGGATTATTATTAGCTTCGGTTTTAAATACCTTTTTCCAGGTTCATGTAATTCCGGTTAACTTCATGATTATCGGAATGGCAGCTGTTTTAAGCGCCAGTATTCATGCTCCTTTTACCGCCATATTTTTAGTTTGCGGATTAACAAATGATTATACTTTGTTTTTACCCATTCTGGTGGTTTGCCTCATTTCAAAATACACGGCAAAAATGATTTATCCTTATACCGTTTATAGTTATTCACCCAGTTTAATAAAATAAATTTCCGCTTACTTGATTGCACAGTTTTTGTCATACATTATTAAAACTGTGATGAATAATACCACAAAAAAAATTAGCATATATGCCCACTCCAAAAATAAAAAGAAGCTACCGCAAAACCCGTTATATTCTTTACAAAGAAACATTAATAGATTATAAAGAACATTTCTGGTCCTTTTTAGGATCATTTGTCGGAATAGGGATTCTGTCTTATCTTGAATCTATTCGTTTTTCAGGTACTGATATTGTGTTTCTAATTGGTTCTTTTGGAGCGTCGAGTGTATTAGTGTACGGAATTATACAAAGTCCGTTCTCTCAACCCCGAAATTTAATTGGAGGTCACGTCATTTCAGCATTTATTGGAGTTACGATAAACAAACTGGTTCCTGACATTATTTGGCTGTCTGCACCTTTGGCCGTTTCGCTCTCAATTATCTTTATGCAAATCACAAAAACACTTCATCCGCCTGGGGGTGCAACGGCACTTATTGCAGTTACAGGTTCAGCACAAATAAAAGATTTGGGCTATATGTATGTGCTTTCTCCGGTTTTAGACGGTGTACTGATTCTGTTTATAACAGCATTAATTTTTAATAATTTGACTTCAAGCAGAAGTTATCCCAGTCATAGTACTTACCATAACAGATATCATAAAATTAGAAAACGACTGGTTGGAAAATAATAATTATTTTGCAACACGATGTCATCCTGGGCGAAGTAGCAGGCTTGCCTTGAAATAGGGCTACCACTTGGCTTAGCCTGTCCAATCTCTTTTGATGACCCTGACAAATAAAAATCTTTTCAACAAATCGTAAATCCTAATTCGTATTTCGTTTTTTATATTTTACCTTTGACCTTTCAATAAAAACAAAGATTATGGTTTATAAATTTAGAGTAATTCTAGACGCCGAAGAAGATATTTTTAGAGACATTGCAATTCTTGAAGATGATACTCTTGAAGATTTACACAATGCGATCTTCAACGCTTTTGGTTTTGACGGAATGGAAGTAGCTTCGTTTTATACCTGCGATGAAACTTGGAATCAGGAAGATGAAATTGCACTTTTTGATACCGGCGATGTTCCCGGAGAACAAAGAACCATGAGCGATTATAAATTATCTGATCTCTTAGACGAGCAAAATACTAAAATTATCTACGTATATGACTTCATTAATATGTGGACTTTCTTAGTTGAACTGGCCGCGATCGAAGATCAGATTGCAGGAGTTCCTTACCCGGAAACTTTATTCTCTCACGGAGAAATGCCAGATGAAGCCATAGAAAAAAACTTTGAAGCCGATATGCACGACGATATCTACGGAGAATTTGAAGATGATCTTGACGAAGACGATCTTGACATGTTTGAAGGTGACGACAGCTTTGAAGATTTTGGATTTGAGGAGAATTGGAATTGATCTAAGTCACTAAGGTTCTGAGCTGCTAAGGCTCTAAGTTTTCTATTTTGAAAGCTTTTTCTTATGTTTAATTTTTATTACATAAAAAATAAATATAAAATGAGCAACTTTAGAAGTCTTCTTATCTGGCAAAAATCAATGGCCTTAGTTACCAAAATCTATTATTCCACAAGCAAATTTCCTAAAGAAGAAATCTTCGGATTAACTTCACAAATCAGACGTAGCTCCATTTCTATTCCAAGCAATATTGCCGAAGGATCGGGGCGAGAAAGTGATAAAGATTTTTTACGCTTTTTAAATATTTCAGTAGGTTCTTTATTTGAAATGCAAACTCAATTAGAAATTGCTAAAAATATAACCTATCTTAACGAAGAAGAATTTAATAATTTATATGAGGACAGTCGCGAAGTAGAGAGAATGTTGGTTTCGTTTATTAAGAAATTAAAAGACAGAAACTAAAAAACTTAGAAACTTAGCAACTTACAGACTCAGCAACTCAAATATGAGGACAGTCGCGAAGTAGAGAGAATATTGGTTTCGCTTATTTAACAAAAAATACCCAAACTAAAAAACTCAGAACCTTAGCAACTTAGAAACTCAGCACCTTTAAATATGATCAACTTATTCAACACCCACATCGAGACGCTTGCGATACACCGCGTAGGAAACAAGAGCAGAAACGAAGCGATTTTTTTATCGGAACAGCCTTTTAACTTAAATGATGAAATTGTGCCTTTGATAAAAGAGTACTTCTTCAAGCCTTTTAGAGAGAAAGAAGAAAACTATTATCAGTTTGCGCACGAAGTCGATTTGGATTACAACGACATGTTTAAATATGCAACGGAGATTTTTGATAATCCGAATAATTTGCAGGAAATTTCAAAAAAAATCACAACGCATTTATTTGAGCAATCCAATCATCCGCACATTAAAAACGGAGAGGTTTACGTAACGTATTTAACGAATTTAAGTATCGACAACAATGTTGTTGACGCAATCGGAATTTTTAAAAGCGAGTTACAGGCTGACTTTTTACAGTTTGAAGAAAAAAACAGCAATCTGGAAATGATTTTGCAGCAAGGTATCAACCTGAGCAAACTGGATAAAGGGTGTTTGATTTTTAATTATAAAAAAGAAGAAGGCTATAAAATTCTAACTGTAGACAGTAACCGTTACGACGCGCGTTACTGGTTAGAGCACTTTTTATCTGTAGATGCTTTTGAAGATGAAAACTTCATCACTAAAAAATACCTGAAATTCTGTCAAAACTTCGCGAAAGATGTTGTTTTGCCAGCAGAAGACAAAAAAGAAGAAGTAATGTTTATGAACAGATCTGTGAATTATTTCGCCAAAAACGATCAGTTCGAAGAGCAAAATTTCCTGAATGAAGTATTAGACAATCCTGACTTGATTCCTGAATTCAAAAATTATAAAGTTGATAAAGGAGAAAAATACAGCATCGAAGATGTAACCTCATTCCCTATTGCTAATGCAGCAGTTTCTGACGCCAGAAAATCGATTAAAAACGTAATTAACCTGGATACTCATATTCAGATTAAAATGGATTTTATCAATCCTGAAAGCGCTGAGAAATTTGTTGAAAAAGGCTGGGATGAAGAAAAACAAATGTATTACTACTTAGTTTATTTCAATAAAGAAGAAAAAAGCTAATAGTCATTCATTTTCTATTACTTACTTAAAACAAAAAACGGCAACTACATTTGTAATTGCCGTTTTTTATTTTGATGAATCTGTAAATCACTACAATAAAGAAAACATCGCTTTCAGGATATCATCATAAACTTGTTTGTCTCTTTCGCCGGTGCGGGCCAAAACCCTTATTCCGGAATAGGTATTAAAAATAAAGCGTGCCAAAACTCTTGCGCTATTTATCTTAGAAATCTGACCTAAATCCTGCCCTTTCTCAATGGCTTTTGTAAAAATCTCTTCCATCATCTGGCTGTTCTTTTTTACAATTTTAGCAATCTCCTCATCGTGCATGGCCAATTCTACAGAAGAATTAACCATAAAACAGCCTTTTGTAATCCGGTCTTCGAGACTTTCTACAACAGCCAGTTTAAAAATTACTTCGAAAGTATCTTTTATGTTTGTAGCTGTTTCCAGAATTTCTTTGATCTTAATATAGTTATCTTCGTGATACTTTATTAAAGCTTTGGCAAACAATTTCTGCTTGTCTCCAAAAGTATCATATAAACTCGAACGGCTTAAACCTAAATGCGTTACCAAATCCTGGGCCGAAGTTCCGTTATAACCTTTGTGCCAAAAAATTTCAATGGCTTTGTCTAATGCCTGATCCTCGTTAAATTCTTTTGTTCTCGCCATGATTTCTTCAATTAACGTTACAAAGGTATTAAAAAACGGAACAATCGTTCCTGAATTTTCGTAAAAAAAATTAAACTACTGCATTTACGATAAGTCCTCCATCAACAACAATCTCGGTTCCTGTTATAAAAGAAGCGTCATCTGAAGCCAGAAAACGTACTGTTTTAGCAATTTCTGCTGCCTGACCAAAACGTTTCAATAAAATTTTCTCTCCCAAAATAGCCCCAAAACCTTCTACTTCTGCTTTCTCTAAACCTAACTTTCCGTAAAGAGGAGTTTCAACAGGGCCAGGAGAAACGGCATTTACCCTGATTTTTCTTGGAGCTAATTCTGTTGCAAATACCTTATTTAAAGACAATACGGCTGCTTTGCTTGCGGCATAAACACTTGAATTTGGCATTCCAACATGAGCGTTTATTGAAGTATTAAAGATTATAGATCCGCCATCATTCAGGATTGGCAACACTTTTTGAACGGTAAAGTAAACTCCTTTTACATTAACGTTCATAATACTGTCATAATGTTCCTCTGAAGCTGAATCTATTGGTGCAAAAGAAGCAATTCCTGCATTCAGAAATAAAATATCAACTTTACCAAATTGTGCTTTTACCTGCTCTACCAAATTGTCAATAGATTTTAGATCTGACTGATCAGAAACAATTCCGGTTACTTCTAATTCTTTTTCTGCCTGAAGAAGGCTTTCTTTGTTTCTTCCGGTTACAATTACTTTTGCACCTTGTGCTTTAAACTCTGCCGCTGCGGCATAACCTATTCCGCTGTTTCCACCGGTTATGATCGCTACTTTGTTTTCTAAATTTTTCATTTTATTATTTTTTTAAATTATCAATCATTCAATTATTATGGTACAAAGATATTATAACGGAACGATCGTTCCGTTATAATTAAAGTTAATATTTAGTTAAAATAATAAGCACGCCTGAAAACACTGATTTCCAGCCATTAAAATCTATAGAACTATAAACGAAAGAAATAATAAAGTGCTAAAGATTCTTAATATTTGCTTAATTTTGTAGTCTAAAAAAAACTTAACATGGATATTCATTTATATAAAGAAAGTCCCTTTAAAACCATAATTTCATTTCATAAACTAATTGAATCTTTTGAAGAAATTGCTTTATCAGATGTTGATTACCGAGCAAACTATGCCAAAGCTATACTCAAACAAGTAGAACCAATTCCTGAATTCAGGACTGGTATTCAGGATTTTTCGATCATAAAAAACAATGAAGCATTAATCAAAAATTTGTTAGCTGATTTGTTTCCTACGGCTTTAACGAATAATGAAATTAAAGCGGTAACAATTCCTTTTCAAAATATATCTTTTAATTATACAGATCGTTTCAAGAAAATCCTTCGTAATGCCGGAGATGAATTTTATATGGAAATTCGTGATTTCGACGATCATCAATTCTATATCAATAACTGCTGTCTTATTTTAGGTGTTTATTACAAACAAAAAATAGATTTCAATAAACCATTTTTCTACGATATTCCGGACGAAGATGGTGTAGAAAAGCATTATAGAATTTTGTATAATGCCGATTTTATGGAAATTATTCCAACCAACAGGTCGCTTACTTTAACCCAGGATGATATTGATTTACTGCTTGACAATTATAATGATATTGAACTTTGGAAATCAAAATTTCCTCCGGGAAGCTGGACTTTGAAAGGTTTTGGGATTGTTTCCTTATTTGATGCTACGACAGAAAGTGCCATCTCTAACCTGAAAAGCAATTTACTTAAGCCGGATGCAAAAACAGTGGCAACAGACGAAATTGTAACGAATATTTTTAAATCAATTTTTAAAATTCCCGATCTAAAAGTTGGTTTTATTATCTATAATCCTGAGGAAGAAAAATTCATCAGACCGGTGAAATTTGACAATCAGCTGCAGAGTTTTTTACTTTCAAAAGAACAGGAAGTCGACTGCAAAAATGCTTTCTTTGGATGTTCCTTTGAAAATCTGGTAGACAATAAAGAGCCTTTTGTAATCTCGAACGTAAAAAAATTCATAGAAGAATCATCAAACAAAAAACTAGGAGAACATTTGTTGAAGCAGGGAATTCAAAGTTGTGTTTTTGCTCCTGTTATAAAAGATGGCCATTTATTGGGCGTTGTTGAATTAGTTTCTTCGAATGTCAGAGATCTAAATAGTGTAAATGCCACAAAACTCGAATTGGTGCTGCCTTATCTAACGGATACTATTGACCGTTATAATACAGATATGCAACATCAGATTGAAGCGATTATTCAGCGTGAGTATACTACAATTCACCCAAGTGTATATTGGAAGTTTAAACGTGAATCTCAGAATTATTTTCAAAACAGCAATCATACAAAAGATTATATTTTTAAGGAAATTGTATTTAAAAATGTCTATCCTTTATACGGTCAGATTGATATTAAAGGTTCGTCTGAACATAGAAATGAAACCGTAAAAATCGATTTAAAAAATCAGTTGAATACACTTTTGGAAATTTTTGACCATCAAAAACCAAATGCAAATCTGGTACTTTTAGAACAAAGAAAATTCGAGTTGGAATCGCTTCGAAACGAGTTGGATTTTCCTTTAAAAGCAGATACAGAACAACATATTCAACGTTATATTGAAGAAGAAATCCATCCAATTTTAAAGAATACAAAAGGAAACTCTACTAATGAAAAATTAGAAGAAATGTACTTTGAAACTCTTGACGAAAAAACAGGATTATTTTACCAGGAAAGAAAGAAATTTGATAATGCAATGTCTATTATCAATAAAAAACTGGCTTCTGTATTAGACAAAAAACAAGTCGAAGCACAGCAAATTTACCCGCATTATTACGAGCGTTTTAAAACAGATGGTGTTGAGCATAATCTTTATATTGGCGCCTCGATTTCGCCAACAAGACCTTTTGACATTATGTATTTGCACAATTTGCGTTTGTGGCAATTGCAAACGTTATGTGAGATGGAACTGGAACATCACCAGCTAAAAGAATCGTTGCCGTATGAGCTGGATGTGACTTCGCTGATTCTGGTATTTAGTGCGCCACTTTCTATCCGTTTTCGAATGGATGAAAAACGTTTTGATGTAGACGGCACTTACAATGCAAGATACGAAGTGGTAAAAAAACGTATCGACAAATCGAATATCAAAGGCACAAAAGACCGAATTACAGAAAAAGAAAAAATTACGATTGTATATTCTCAAAACAGCGAAGAAGCTGAATATTTAAAATACATTAAGTATTTACAGCACAAAAAAATCCTTGAACCATCAATTGAACAATTTGAGGTTGAGGATCTTCAGGGTGTTTCCGGCTTAAGGGCCATTCGTGTAAAAGTGATTAATAACAACACAAATCCGGTAGCGCAAAAAATTACCTATCAGGACTTATTAGATGAGCTCAACTAATTTTAGTTGGGCTTATTTATTGAATTGTTTTAAATGCAATTACAAATGCGATTACCGTAATAATGATCCCTATCATAAAAAAGTTGTAGGCAATTCGCAATAAATTGTATTTACGCTGCAGAACCAATCCCAGATAATACAGGTCTTTGATCATATTCGAATAAAGATAATCACGATCTTTCATCATTTCGTTCATTGCCCAATCGTATTCTTCGAGCGGCATTTTATAGAAATTACCAAAAAACAGTAAATTAATCTTTTTGTTTTCAATATCTTCTCTGGTAAAGACTCCTGAAGTAACTTTGGGCCTTGTTGATAGTATCGCAAAAATTATCGTAACAACACTTGACATCAGCATTATAAAGGTTGGTATCACTAAATGTGCATTTTTTGGACTGTCTAGTTTTGGAATAATAGACGAAAGTGCAATCGAAATAATAATCGCGTTTACAGACAATAAAATATTCGCTTTACTATCAGCAATTCCGCTTAAACGGGTATGATTTCCTAAAGTAACGCGAAACAAGGTATCGACACCACGATCAGGTTTTTCAATTTTTTCTTTCTTTTTTAGTTCTTCTTCAATTTTATCGGCTTCTTTCTTTTGCTGCTTTTCGATTTTTTTCTGAACCAGAAGTAAGTTTTTCTCTTTTAAAGGCTGCCATTTTCTAAGCGCATAATCCGTATAAAAGCGATGTTTATTCATTAAAAAATTCAAATTTTCCTTAGCCCATTCGGCATTAGAGAAATTTAAATTCCAGGTGTTTTTTAGTTCAATACGCAATAATTCACAAGTAGTTGCATATTCAGCTCCCATTAAGTGGGCAAAATCTGCATCTTTAATTATTTTTTCTAAATGAGTTTTAGGTATATATTCTTTAATGGTAGCCAAAATCAAACTCGAAACAGTCGCTATAAATTCGTCAGATTGTTCTTTTTCCTTCAAAAAAGCTGTAGCAATTTTCACACTTTCATGCTCATGGTTTTCATAACCTGTGATATAACCTGTATCATGAAACCATGCTGCAACCAAAAGCATTTCTTTTTCATTTCCTTTAACATCTTCCTTTTTACAAAGCTCTTTTACCGCATTTACTACCGTTAAAGTATGGTTAAAATTATGATAAGAATATAAATTAGAAAGTTTATCTTTGAGTAAATTACTGACGAAATCTTCGGATTGTTCTATTAGATTCATGGAGATTTTATTTTATACCACTAAATTATGAAAATGTTTTTGGATAATCATTTTATTACTAAAATTAAAAAACGGTCTTTAGCAATCGTTGTATTGTTACTCATCTATTCCTGTGCTACACATAAAGCTCAATATGGAAAAGATGTTAGTGCCAACGAAACTGAAAACGCAACAGATACTATAAAAATTGCACACACTATTTATTTAGTTGGAGATGCCGGAAATGCCGATGAGGAACAGGCACAGCAAACACTGGAGCTATTACATCAAAAATTAAAAAAATCGAATAAAAAGTCAACTTTGCTTTTTTTAGGAGATAATATTTATCCTAAAGGTTTCCCTAGTGACGACAATGCTTCTGAGAAGGCTTTGGCCGAAACAAAACTGACCAATCAATTAAAACTGACTAAAGGTTTTAGAGGAAGAACAATAGTAATTCCCGGCAATCATGATTGGTACAATGGGATCAAGGGACTGGAACGCCAAGCCGATTTTGTAACGAAATATCTGAACGATAAAAAAGCTTTTTTACCAAGAAAAAGCTGCGCGATCGAAGATGTAAAAATAGATAGTACCGTAACTTTGATTACGGTTGATAGCGAATGGTTTTTGGAAGATTGGGACAATCATCCTACAATCAATGACAATTGCGACATAAAAACGAGAGAAGATTTTTTTGATCAATTAGAAAATCTTCTAAATAAAAATCAGGAAAAAACAGTTGTTCTGGCAATTCATCATCCTTTATTGAGTAACGGAACTCATGGCGGACAATTTTCTTTAGAAAAACAATTATTTCCGTTAGAACAAAAAATTCCATTACCAATAATTGGTTCATTTATCAATTTATTGCGAAAAACATCCGGTGTAAGTCCGCAGGACATTCAAAACAAGCAATATACCATTTATGCAAAACGAATAAAAACGCTTTTGCAAAAACAGAAAAATGTAATTGTAGTTTCCGGGCATGACCATAATCTACAATACGTCAATAAAGAAAATATCAAGCAAATCATTAGTGGCGCAGGATCAAAATCTGAGGCAGCAAGAGCGATAAACCCAACAGAATTCTCTTATGGCGGAAATGGTTATGCTACATTGACTTTGTTTAAAAGCGGGGACGCAAAAGTGTCTTTCTTTGGCAATGAAAACAATAAAGAAAAACTGCTTTTTGAACATGAAATTATAAAAGCAAAAGAGATTAATTGGGCTGCAACGGTCGATAATAAGTTTCCGGCAACTGTTACAACTTCGATTTATTCTCCAAAAATGACCCATAAAAGTATTTTTCATAAATTCTTATTCGGGAATCATTACAGAAAATATTACAGTTTGCCAATTGAAGCAAGAACAGCTACCTTAGATACTTTAATGGGAGGCTTAAAACCTATTCGCGAAGGCGGTGGACATCAATCGGTTTCCCTGAGAGTTTCAGATCCTAAAGGCCGTGAATACGTAATGCGTGCCCTGAAAAAAAGTGCCACTGTATTCCTGCAGTCAGTTGCTTTTAAAGATCAGTATGTCGTAAATGATTTTGAAGATACTTATGCGGAGAATTTTTTATTAGATTTTTACACCACTTCTCATCCTTATACTCCATTTGCCATTGGCAATATGGCTGATAAAATCGGATTAGCACATACAAATCCAATTTTATATTATATCCCAAAACAAAATGGCTTAAAAGAGTTTAATTCGAATTTTGGAGATCAGCTTTATATGGTCGAAGAAAGACCTGCTGATAATCATTTGGATGGTAAAAACTTCGGAAATCCTACGAACATTATTAGTACAGAGGATATGATGAAAAACCTTCATAAGGATGAAAAATATAGTGTCGATGAAAATGAATACATAAAAGCGCGACTGTTTGACATGCTTATTGGAGACTGGGACAGACATAACGATCAATGGCGTTGGGCTGAACATAAAAAAGATGGTAAAGTGACTTATATACCAATTCCTCGTGACCGCGATCAGGCATTTGCCAAATACGACGGAACTTTACTTTCGCTTTTGATGAATATTCCGGCGCTTCGACATATGCGAACTTTCAAGAATAAAATTGATAATGTAAAATGGCTCAACAGAGAACCTTACCCAATGGACTTGGCTTTCTTAAAAACAGCCGAAGAAAAAGACTGGATTGCACAGGCAAAATATATTCAGGAAAATTTAACTGACAGCGATATCGACAATGCTTTTCACAACTTACCAAAAGAAGTTCAGGATGCAACGATTGAGGATATTAAGCACAAATTAAAAAACAGAAAAAAAGATCTTCAAAAATATGCTTCGGACTATTTTGATGTTTTGAGCCACACGGTTATGATTGCAGGAACTGATAAAAAAGATAAATTTGTTATTAATCATAATGCCAGAAAAAGTATTGAGATTCAGGTATACCGCATCAAAAAAGAAGGAGATGAACTGATTTATACTAAAAATGTAACAGATGCCAAAACTAAAAATCTTTGGATTTATGGCTTGGATGATAATGATATTTTTGAAGTAAAAGGAAACCAGAAATCTAATATAAAAATTCGTTTGATTGGTGGTCAGAACAATGATACCTATAATATCGAAAACGGAAAAAGAGTAATTGTTTACGATTTTAAATCAAAAGAGAACACTTATAATCTGTCCCCAGGCCTCGGAAGTAAAGCGAAAACAGAGTTAACTGATGATTATGATGTGAATTTGTATAATTACGAGAAACCCAAATACAATGTGGTATCAGGACTTCCAAATATTGGCTACAATCCTGATGATGGCGTAAAAGTGGGTATTAATTTAAATTATACCGTTAATAATTTCAAACAGAATCCGTATACGCAAAGACACGTTTTAAACGCTTTTTATTATTTTGCTACCGGAGGTCTCGAATTCAATTATGTTGCACATTTTCCGGGATTATTAGGTAAATGGGTAATTGATGTGGAATCGCAATATACAACGCCCAATTTTGCCATCAATTATTTTGGATACGGAAATGAAACTGAAAACCATACCGAAGAATTTGGAATGGATTATAACCGTGTTCGCATTCAAAGATTTAATATTATGGGAGCCATTAGGCATGTTGGCCGTTACGGAAGCGAATTCAGCTTTCAGCCCATGTTGCAGCAAATGAGAGTTGAAGAAACTGAAAACCGATTTATTGACACGCCAAATATTATAAATCCTATTGTTTTTGACAGTCAGGTTTATGGTGGAGCAAAAATTAAATACGTTTTTAAAAATGCTGATTTTGCCGCAAAACCTACTTTAGGAATTGCTTTTATGGCATCTGCGGCCTGGATGACTAATTTAGATAATACAAAGCAAAACTTTCCAACTATCGAAAGCTTCTTAGGATTTACCCATAAAATCGATCATAACGGAAAGCTTGTATTGGCGACTTTATTAAAAGGAAAAGCAATCCTGAATAACAATTATGAGTTTTATCAGGGTGCTGCCTTAGGTGGAGATACTGATTTACGCGGTTATAGAAACGAACGCTTTTTAGGAAGCTCATATTTCTCTCAAAGTAGTGATTTGCGTTTTACGATTGGCAAAATTCAAAAAACAATTGCACCTCTAACCTACGGAATCCTTGGTGGTTTTGATTACGGAAGAATCTGGCTTGATGGCGAAAGCTCAAGAAAATGGCATCAGGATTATGGTGGCGGTTTTTGGATCAATGCTATCAATGTTTTAACAGCAAGAATCTCTTATTTTAAATCTCCTGACGAAGAAGGAAGGGTTATTTTTGGAGCGGCATATAGTTTCTAGGAAGGGTACTAAGGTTCTGAGTTGCTAAGATTCTAAGCTTTTCTTATCTTAAAGTCCAAAGCTGCAAAGGCTCAATGTGACAAAGTTTTTTAGCCACGAATTCACGAATTTTAATTAAAAATAATTCGTGAATTCGTGGCTATTTTTTTTTATGAACTGAAATATTTTGAGCTTTATATTGAGGGCTTCTTAATTCTATTTTAGCTTAGCATCTTAGAAACTTATTAACTCAGTAACTTTTTCATAACTTAAACTCATAAACATTCCCTCCTACTTTCTTTGTTTTTTCGTCGGCGATAAGTAAGGTGTTATTGTCTTTAAAAACGATGGCTTCTTTTTGCGAATAATGATTTAGTTTTATTTCGGTTTGAGTTCCTTTATGGTATAAATCATCTTTAAAATCTTTAAACAAAACAATTTTGTCATGACTTAACAGTACTACTTTCTTTCCGTCAGGGCTAATCGTAGCTCCGGTCAGTACACAATGATTGTAATTATCACAAGTTTTAAATTCACCTATTTTAGTTGCTTTTTGAGTTCCCGGTGCATTTAATATTTTATAAATAAAAGCTGTTCCGTCGAAACCTTTACTTCTGTTTTTAGTAAAAAGATAAAAGTAATTTCCGTGTTCAAAAAAACCTTCTACATCAAAAAACATTTCTTTTTTCTTTGGAGGAAATTCAGTTTGTTCCGGATATGAAAATGAAACCTTATATTCGGCTACAGCCAAATCTTTATTCAACTGATTTTTATTCACTTTATAAATGCACAAATCTTTACGCAGATTATCGTTGTTTCCAAAATCTCCAATATAGAGGTTACCATTTTTATCTTTGGTAATATCTTCCCAATCTACATTTGTTGCATTTGTAACGGTAATTGTTTTAGTGAGTTTTCCTTCTGCATTAATAGCATAAATAGCATTTTTATTTCCGCTGTCTTCTAAAGTATAAATCAAATTTGTTTCAGGAAAGTAAGTAATTCCGGAAACTTCCTTTAATTTTTTCGGAAGCGAATAAAGGGTTTTAAAATTGTTATTTGACTGTTGCTGACAAGCCAATAAAGCAATGGAGACTCCAAGTAAAAAAAACTTTTTCATAAGATTATATTTTAATTAATTTGCCAGAGATTAAAGATGATTTAAAAAATAATCAAATAAGAAAAACCCATTTAATCTGTGAAATCTGTGGCAAAAAACCTCAGATTAAATTCGTGTTTTTAAAATTACGTGTAATAAACTCAAACGCTGCAAGCATAATATGCCCCATAGATTTAGCATTTTTAAACTTCATATCATTGGTATAACGATATAATTCCATTTTTAGCTGATTCAGATTTTCGATTGTCGAAATAGTATCATGACACATAATATTCAATAATTTTGTGATCCTTGCTTCTGCAGAATGAATTCGTTTTGCCAAGATTGCACGTTCCTCATCTTTATATTGAATAACAGAACGGTCTTCTAGTTTTTCTTTAATAAGTTTCATCATTTGGTAATTTTCCTTGAAAAACTGCGGACGATAGACTTTAAAATTACCTTCATAACATTGCTGATCAAAATCTATAGCACGAATTCTATACACCACCTGATCAAAATCGTGAATTGGTACAATTACATAATTATAAGAACGCATATCTCCCAGAAGTCTTATCATACAGCGTTCGTTAAATTTTACAAACTCTTTTGCTATTTGGGATTTTTCTGTTTCGGTAGAAGTATGCAATAGGGTTTCCATAAAAATATCACCCGGAATTCCCACGATATGCTCTTCTATCAAAGTATCTCCGTACACTAAAAAGTTTATTTTATCCGGCGACAGAATGTCTTCAAGTTCTAATCCGTAAATTCGGGAAGCATCGGCTTTCTTTATATAAAAATGAACGTAATTGTCATTGAGGATATTACGGACCTTTACCCTGAAAGGCTTTGAGTTACCAAAAGTGCAGAAATCGATAGCATCGACATTCAGGTACTGAATAATATCATTATTTCCGTCTGAATGCAAAAGAGAATAAATCTTTTTTAAATTCAAATCAATTTCTTCGCGGTCAAACTCTCCGTAATACACACGAGTCCACAAAGTATCTACTCCATTTTTATCATATAAATTTATAGCACCTGCAAATCGTAATAAGTCATCATAAAACACAGATACTTTCGAAATACGTTCGTATTTATCTAAATAACTTAGAAGAGATGGTGTTAAAGGGTACGATGGTTTTTTTAAAACCATTAAAGGTTCGCTCATTTTGAATATCTTTAGTACAAATTTACATTAAATAAAATTTAGCGTAACAATAAACAAGTTGAATCGTCTTACTAAAAACTAAAACCGAATAAATTTGGAAACCATACTTACTATTGAGAATCTTCATAAAAGATACGGGCGAATTCAAGCCTTAAAAAATGTTTCTTTTGAAATACAAAAAGGCCGCGTTTATGGTATTTTAGGCCCTAACGGGAGCGGAAAATCGACTACTTTAGGAATTGTGCTGAATGTTGTAAACCGAACATCCGGAAACTACAGCTGGTTTGGAGGAAAGGTTCAGACACATGAAGCCTTAAAAAAAGTAGGCGCTATAATAGAAAGACCTAACTTTTATCCCTACATGACGGCCGAGGAAAACCTAAAACTGGTTTGCAAAATAAAAAACATCAATTACTCTAAAATCAATGAAAAACTGGATTTAGTAGGTTTAACTGAAAGAAAAGACAGCAAATTCAGTACATTTTCGCTAGGGATGAAACAGCGTTTGGCCATCGCATCGGCACTTTTAAACGATCCTGAAATTTTGATTTTAGACGAACCAACAAATGGTTTAGATCCTCAGGGAATTCATCAAATTAGGGATATTATCAAAAAGATTGCTTCGCAGGGCACTACGATTCTATTGGCTTCTCATTTGTTAGATGAAGTCGAAAAAGTGTGCTCGCATGTAATTGTTTTACGAAAAGGGGAAATTTTATATTCAGGTTCAGTAGATGGAATGTCAGCAAACGAAGGTTTCTTTGAAGTTATGGCAGATGATAATACAGCCCTAAAAAATGCTCTGGCCACCCATTCCTCAATAGACCGAATTACAGAAGAAGATGGGAAAATTTTGGTTTATTTAAAATCAGATTTATCAGCAGCAGAACTAAATCAGTTTTTATTTTCTAAAAACATTGCGTTGAGTCATTTACTAAAACGTAAAAACAGTTTAGAAGCTCAATTTTTAGAATTAACCCAAAATGCCATCCAAAAAAACTAAACTATGAACAGACTTATTTCTATAGAATTACAAAAAATCTGGAAAAACAAAGCCAGCCGTGTCCTTACTTTAACCTATTTCATATTACTTTCGTTCATTGCATTAATTGCTTCAATAAAATTTGATTTAGGGCCAATTCATATCGATCCGTCAGAAATGGGGATTTTTAATTTTCCGTTTATATGGCATTTCAATACTTATTTTGCCGCATGGCTTAAATTTTTTCTGGCTATTGTTATTGTTTCCATGATGGCAAATGAATATAGTTATGGTACTTTAAAACAAAATTTAATAGATGGTTTGAGCAAAAAAGAATTTATCCTGTCAAAATTTCTAACAGTTGTACTTTTTGCTTTGGGTTCTACCATTTTTGTATTTTTTATGACTTTAATTCTGGGATTTTCTTTTTCATCTTATACTGAATTAGGAATTGTTTTTAGTGATTTAGAATATCTGCTTGCTTTTTTCGTGAAATTATTGGGATTCTTTTCTTTCTGTTTATTTTTAGGAATTTTAGTAAAACGATCTGCTTTTGCATTAGGTTTTTTATTGGTATGGATTTTTATAGAATGGATTATAAAAGGTCTATTGGTATTTAAAATTTTTCCAGACAGCAATACAGGCTACTACATTACAAAATTCCTTCCTTTAGAGGCAATGTCTAATTTAATTGTTGAACCTGTTTCAAGATTGTCTTTAATAAAAAGCATTGGAACACAGATGGGGGTAGAAAACACTAAAGATTATGACGTACATTTTGGTTCAATTCTCATTGTTTTAGTATGGACATTTTTATTTATGCTTTTTTCTTACAAATTGCTTAAAAAAAGAGATTTATAGTATATTTGTACAACTATGAATGGTATTAAAAATCTTTTGATTATTGCTTTTCTGTGCTTATTATCTGTTGGGATAAAAGCACAGAATATTACTGTAGATGATTCAAAAACCCCCGAAAGTTTAGTAAAAAACATTTTAATAAACAGTTCCTGTATTAATGTTGGGTCTGTTAGTGCTTCCGGCAACCCGGCCACTACAGGACAGAGTTACGCTTATTTTAATTCAGGAACCAGTAACTTTCCTTTTTCGGGCGGTATTGTTTTAAGTACCTCACCAAGCAAGAACGCTGCCGGCCCTTTTGTACAGGCAAACTCTGAAGGATCTACTAATTCGCAATGGAAAGGTGATCCCGATCTGAATAAAGCTTTAGGCAATGCTGCCAGTACGCAAGCTACTGTTTTAGAATTTGACTTTGTAGCTTTAACTAACTCTATAAGTTTTAATTATATTTTTGCGTCAAACGAATATCAAACTTATTACCCATGTAAATATTCTGACGGATTTGCTTTTTTAATAAAAGAAGCCGGAAGTTCTGATGAATATAAAAACTTAGCTGTTCTGCCCAACTCGACAGAACCGGTAGCTTCGACAACGGTGCATACAAAAATTGATCCCGTAACCATTAACGGACAGACTTTTGAAGGATGTGAAGCTATAAATGAACAATTTTTTAATGGTTATAATACCGAAATAAGCCCGGTAAATTATGCAGGACAAACAACTGTAATGAATGCGCATACTCAGGTAGTTCCAAATAAAACATACCACTTAAAACTGGTAATTGCCGATGACCCCACCGGGCAGTACAATTCGGCTGTTTTTATAGAAGGCGGAAGTTTTATTTCTAAAATAGATTTTGGATCTGACAGAACTATTGCAAATAACAATCCTGCTTGTTTTGGAGAAACGATCACTTTAAATACTCAGTTAGATAATACTTTGTATGACTTTAAGTGGTTTGAGCAAGATGCTTCAAACAATTTCACAGAAATTATTCCTTCGCAAACTGGCGCTACATATGATGTTCAATCTGCAGGAACTTATAAAGTCGAAGCAACTCTAAAAGGTACAACCTGCGTATCGACAGGACAAATTAAAATTGAATATGCACCAGAAATAGCATCAACTAATACTTCTTTATTACAATGCGATGATGATACTGACGGAATTACCGTTTTCAACTTAACAAAAGTCGATAATATTGTAAAAAATAATGTTGCAGAAATTTCGAACAAAGGTTATTACGAATCGCTGACTGATGCTCAAACGAAAACAAATTCAATTTTAAATCCTGAAAAATATACTAATAAAGCTCCTGATCAAATTGTTTTTGCAAGGATAGAAAATCAATACGGCTGTTTTACAACTGCCGAAGTAACATTGAAAGTCTCCAGCACAACAATTCCGGATCAAAACCCAATTGCAACTTGCGATGGAGATGACAAACAGGACGGCTTATATCAATTTGATCTTGCTGCAGAAGTTACGCCTCAGGTCTCAACAGGATTACCTGCCACATTAGTATTCAATTATTATCTTAATACTACAGACGCGCTGAATGACGCCAATGCACTGCCTAATATTTTTAAAAACACTGTCGCTTATAGCCAAATTATTTATGCTAAAGCGACAAACGGAGCTGACTGTTTTGATATTGTTCCGGTAACCCTTGTTGTAAATACTTTTGATCCTCCTAATTTTCAGGATGAAACACAATATTTATGCAAAGGAGAAACCATTACACTAAGTGTTGCAACTGGTTTTGCAAGTTATTTATGGAACACAGGAAGTACTGATAGTTCTATACAGGTTACTGCTGCGGGAGATTATTCAGTAGTAGTTACAGATGTAAATGGTTGCGAAAAAACAAAGAAATTCAAAATAATTTTATCCGAGCCAGCATTGATAACTGAAGCAATTGTAAAAGATTTTTCAGGAATTGACAATTCTGTTCTGATACAATATACGGGAGTTGGTAATTATGAATTCTCATTAGACGGAAGTGTTTTTCAAAATGATCCTCTATTCAGTGGCGTTAAACCAGGAATTTACAATGCAATCGCCAGAGATAAAAATGGCTGTGGATTGTCTAATTCATTTTTACTATATGTTGTGGATTATCCTAGATTTTTTACACCTAACGGAGATGGATATAATGATTTGTGGCTGATTACCAACATAGACCAACTACCTGATTACAAAATTTTTATTTTCGATCGTTACGGAAAATTCCTGAAACAAATGGATCAAAATAGTACTGGATGGAACGGCATTTACAATGGCCAGCAATTACCTGCAGATGATTATTGGTTTACTTTGCAATTTGTTAATGGGAAAATTGTAAAAGGGCATTTTAGTTTAAAAAGATAGAATAAACAATATAAATAAGTTCAATATTTAACACTAATAATACCCATACAATATAGTTTTTGAACAAAATTTACAAAAATAAAGAAAAAGAAAACGATATCACAAATAATAAAAACTAGATAATATCTTATATTTACTCCTTAACCTTATAAGATGAATCTAGTTAAAATATCACTTGTTTTATTTCTATTTTCTATTAATTTTTATGCCCAAAACGATTGCAAAGATGCAATCATAGTATGTGGCAATTCAGGATTTCAGGGTCTCAATGCAACAGGCCCGGGTGCAACTATAGAATATAATGTTTCAGAAAATAGTTGTTTCTCCAGCGAAAATAATAGTGTCTGGCTAAAACTTTCAATAAAAACTTCCGGTACATTAGGATTTATTTTAAAACCCGAAAGCCAGGATATAGTTGTAGATTTTGATTTTCTGGTTTTTGGCCCTAAAGCAACATGTAACTCTCTGGGGCAATCTATACGATGTTCAACAACAAATCCGGCATTAGCCAAATTACCCAATAATACCACAGGTATGACAGGGCAATATTACGATACCACGGAAGGTCCCGGAGAAAATGGAAATGGTTTTGTAAAATGGCTTGATGTTAATGCAGGTGAAAGTTACTTTATCGTAATTGACAGATTTACAGGAAACAGCAATTTTTCGCTGGAATGGCTCGGAACAGCAACATTTGATGATCCTCCAACTCTAAACGTACCCTCTTCAAATGCAATAGATCTTGAAAAATCAGACTACAGCGGAGAAACAAATCCAAAAGTAAGTTTTGATTTAACACAAAATACACCCATAATAATCGGATCTCAAACTGATGTAGCCGTAACTTACCACACCTCGTCTAATGATGCAATACTTAACTTGAACGCTATAGAAAATCCAGGTGATTTTAAAAATACAAGTAGCCCACAAATCGTTTATGCCAGAATTACAAATAATAAAACCCAATGTTATAACTGGACATCCTTCAGTCTTAAAATAAGTGATAAGCTAGTGTTTCCAAATACTACAATAACAACATGCGACAATAAAGATTCAAATTCAAATGATGGAAAAACTTCTTTTGACTTAGATGAAATAACCACTGCTATTTTCGGCAATCTAAACATACAGGATTTAACTTTTAAGTACTATCTATCAAAAAACGATGCCCAAACTGAAACAAATTCGATAACAAATCCATTTTTCAACACGATTCCTAATCAGCAATCTATATTTATAAAAGCCTCCGGCAGCAAATCAAGCGTCGCCATTCAGGAAATTCAACTTATCGTAAATCCGCTTCCTGCCATAATTAATACAACTTTAGTGCAATGCGATGCAGGCAAAAATACAAACGGTTTGGTTTTATTCAATTTAAAAGAGGCCAACCCGGTTTTAACAAATAATAACGCCAATTTGGAGACATTTTTCTTTTTAAGCAATGATGATGCTATAAACAATACTAATTCTTTAAACACAGAATATAAAAATACCAGCAATCCACAAACTCTTTTTGTCAGGACCATTAATTCGAAAACAAAATGTTACAGCATAAGTACCTTAACATTAAAGACTAATGTAATTCAGGAATCAATATACAATCTGAATGCCGTTTGTGATGATGACGGAATCGAAGACGGCATTCATTTATTTAATTTAACAAGCGCCAATATTCCATTGACAGCATCTCAAACTATAAAATATTACACTAACGAAAATGATGCTTTATTAGAAAAAAATCAAATTGAGACACCTGCTTCTTATTTAAATGAAATACCTTATAATCAGGATGTATATGCGAGAATTGAAGAAGGCAATGATTGTTACGGAATTAATACAATAAAATTGCAGGTAAATAAATTACCTCATATCGAATCCGATGTCATGACAAATGTTTGTGAAAATCTCCCTTTTTACAAGGCACATTTAGAAGCTGGAATAATTGATATTGCTTCTCTCAACGATTTTTCCTTTATTTGGTACAAAAATGGAATAAAAATACCCGATCAGAGTTCCTTTCAATTAGATATAAACCAAAGTGGTGTCTATACAGTAGAAGTTACTAACGGAACAAACTGTACAAAAACAAGAACTATCGAAGTAACAGCTTCAAATGCAGCCAGCATTCAAAGTATAGATGTTGTTGATTTATTAGAAAATGATTCAAATCAAATTACAGTAAATGTATCGGGCAAAGGCGACTACGAATACAGCCTCAATGCGCCAAATGGTCCGTTTCAGGAATCAAATGTATTTAGCAATCTGAGACCCGGCTTTTATGAAGTATATATAAATGACAAAAAGAATTGCGGAAAAGTACATCAAACGGCAGCGCTTATTGGCGCACCCAAATTCTTTACCCCAAACGCCGACGGATATAACGATTATTGGAACCTGGTTGGCCTGGATACTTCTGTGAATAAAAATGCTATTATCTACATATATGACCGGTTTGGAAAACTATTAAAACAAATTCACCCTTCTGATTTAGGTTGGGACGGAACATTTACAGGAAGCCCTCTTCCATCAGATGATTATTGGTATACTATAAAACTAGAAGATAACAGGGAAGTAAAAGGTCATTTTAGTTTAAAAAGATAAAGAAGAAAAAAATCCAATTAAGGACCTTAAAAGATTACAGAAAAAAAAATCCCAAACTCCGTAAAATTGGAATTTGGGATTTTTTATATTGAAATTTAAAAAATGATTTAGATTTTAAATCTTTTTCTATCTGTTTCTGTCAAATAGATTTTTCTCAAACGAATAGATTTTGGTGTTACCTCTACATATTCATCTTTTTGAATGTACTCTAATGCTTCCTCTAATGAGAAAATAATTGGAGGGATGATTCTTGCTTTTTCATCATTTCCAGAAGAACGAACGTTAGATTGTTTTTTCTCTTTTGTTACGTTTACACACATATCATCACCACGAGAGTTTTCCCCAATAACCTGACCTTCGTAAATTTCAGCATTTGGTTCAACAAAAAACTTACCACGATCTTGCAATTTATCGATAGAATAAGGAATAGCTTTTCCTTTTTCCATAGAAATTAATGAACCTTTGTTACGTCCGGCAATTTCTCCTTTGTAAGGCTCATATCCAATAAAACGGTGTGCCATAATAGCCTCACCAGCTGTTGCAGTAAGCAATTGGTTACGTAATCCAATAATTCCACGAGATGGAATATTAAATTTAATGATCATACGTTCCCCTTTAGTTTCCATACTCAACATTTCTCCTTTACGGAAAGAAACAAACTCTACTGCTCTTCCTGAAAGGTTTTCTGGTAAGTCGATAGTTAATTCCTCAATTGGCTCACATTTTTTACCATCAATTTCTTTGATGATAACTTGTGGCTGACCAATTTGTAACTCATACCCTTCTCTTCTCATTGTTTCAATAAGAACAGATAAGTGAAGTACTCCACGACCAAAAACCATGAATTTATCAGCAGAATCAGTTTCACCTAACTTCATTGCTAAGTTTTTCTCTAATTCTTTTGTTAATCTTTCTCTAATATGACGAGAAGTTACAAATTTACCCTCTTTACCAAAGAAAGGAGAGTCATTAATTGTAAACAACATACTCATAGTAGGCTCATCGATATCAATCGTTTTTAGACCTTCAGGATTTTCAAAATCAGCAATAGTATCACCAATTTCAAAACCTTCAACTCCAATGATTGCACAAATATCTCCAGCAATAACCTGTTGTACTTTTTTACGACCAAGTCCTTCAAAAGTATGAAGTTCTTTGATACGGGATTTAGATATAGTACCATCTCTTTTCACTAATGAGATTGGCATACCTTCATTAAGAATACCTCTTTCTAAACGACCAATAGCGATACGACCTGTAAAGGCTGAGAAATCCAAAGAAGTAATCAGCATTTGTGGCGTTCCTTCAGAAACTTTAGGAGCAGGTACATTCGTAATAACCATGTCTAATAAAGGCTCGATGTTTTCAGTTTGGTTTCTAAAATCATCAGACATCCAGTTGTTTTTGGCAGAACCATAAACAGTAGGGAAATCTAATTGCTCTTCAGAAGCACCTAATTCAAACATTAAGTCAAAAACTTTCTCATGAACTTCTTCAGGAGTACAGTTCTCTTTATCAACTTTATTGATAACTACACAAGGCTTTAAACCAAGGTCAATCGCTTTTTGCAATACAAAACGCGTTTGTGGCATTGGACCTTCAAAAGCATCAACTAGCAAACATACACCATCGGCCATGTTTAATACACGTTCTACTTCTCCTCCAAAATCGGCGTGACCAGGAGTATCGATAATATTGATTTTTGTTCCTTTATATTGAACTGATACGTTCTTTGAAGTAATGGTAATACCCCTCTCACGCTCTAAATCGTTGTTATCAAGAATTAAATCACCTGTGTTTTCGTTGTCACGAAATAATTGACAGTGATACATAATTTTATCAACCAAAGTGGTTTTACCGTGATCGACGTGGGCAATAATTGCAATGTTTCTAATAGATTCCATCTGTGATTTTTAATGGGTGCAAAGGTACACTTTATTTTGATATAAAAAACGTTTCTGCGATAGTTTGCGTATAGACAAGTAATTAGTTCGTTAAAACAATGTAAATTTAACCTTTAAATTGAACTTTCGTTGTTGTTTAATTATAGTTAATTTAACTATATTTGAGTAATGAAAAGTAAAACTCTCCAAATTACTCTAATTTACGTTATCATATCGCTAATTATGGCAATCCTCTGTCATAAAATACTTACTACCTACTTTTCTAAAATAGAATATTTTTATTTATCCTTCATAAAAGACATCGTTTTCATACTCGCTACAGGATTTATTTTCAAATATATACTATCAAAAAACGAGAAAAGAAACATCTCTATTTTTGAAAAACTAAAAAGCACAAACGAAGAAATCAAAGAATCGAACGAAAAATACGACATTGTTGCAAAAGCAACAAGCGATACCATTTGGGACTGGAAAATTCAGGAAGACAGCATCAACTGGAACAAAGGAATCGAAAGTGTTTTTGGCTACAATCCGGCAGATGTAGGAAAAACATCAAAGTGGTGGTTTGACAAAATACACCCGGAAGACAGCATCAGAATGTCTATCAAACTCTATTCTTTTATCGAACAAAAAACCGAGAAATGGCAAGATCAATACCGTTTTAGATGTGCAGACGGGACATACAAATATGTTCTCGACAGAGGTTTTCTATTAAAAGACGAAAACGGAAGAGCCATAAGAATGATCGGGGCCATTCAGGATATTACCAAACAAAAAGAAGAAGAACAACGACTAAAACTTCTGGAAACCGTAATTACACAATCCAAAGACTCTATATTAATAACAGAAGCTAACTCGAGCGATCGCAAAATCCCTAAAATAGTATATGTAAATCCTGCATTCTCGCAAATGTCCGGATACCTTTCTCATGAAATAATTGGCAAATCGCCTAATATCTTCAAAGGACCAAAATCAGATTCCGAAGAATTAAAAAAACTATTAAGAGCCATAAAAAACAAAGAAGAGTGCCTGATAGAAACCATAAGCTATACCAAGAAAAAAGAAGAATACTGGGTTCGCTTTTCGATGATTCCAATTTTCAATAATGAAGAAAATATTTCGCATTGGATTTCTATACAAAGAGACATAACCGATGAGAAAAAACTAGAAACAGAAAAAGAACATCTTATTCGTGAACTAACACAAAACAATAAAGACCTGAAGCAATTCTCGTATATCACATCGCACAACCTAAGAGCACCTTTATCTAATTTAATCGGGCTTTTAAATCTAATAGAAGATATTGCTGTAGAAAACCCTGAACTTCAGGAGATTCTTTCCGGTTTTACAAAATCAACTCATTTATTAAACGAAACCATCAATGATTTAGTAAAAGTTATCATCATCAAAGACAATCCTTCGATGCAAAAAGAAGAAGTCTCATTAAAAGAAGTCTTCGAAAATGTCTTTAGTCAATTGTCTTTTCAAATCGAATTACACAAACCAATCATTAAACTCAAATTCGACAAAGTTCCGTTATTGAACACCAACAAAGCCTATATCGAGAGCATTTTACTTAATTTGCTAACCAACTCCATAAAATACAAATCAGAAAACAGAAAATTAAAAATTTCTATAACCGCCGAACAAATAAACCATAAAGCCATTTTAACTTTTAAAGACAACGGAATTGGAATTGACCTGGAAAGAAATGGCGATAAAGTATTCGGGTTATACCAAAGATTCCACAATTATCCAGACAGCAAAGGCCTAGGTTTGTATTTAGTAAAATCACAGGTCGAAACCATGGGAGGAACAATTAGTATCGATAGTGAAGTCAATAAAGGAACAACATTTACAATAACATTTAAAAATTAATTCATATGCTCGAGCAAATTTTATGCATCGATGACGACCCGATCACGTTAATGCTATGCAAGAAAGTAATTTCGAAATCTTCATTTTCTAAAGAAATTATCACTGCTCAAAATGGAGAAGAAGCACTACATCATTTCAATACTTTAAAATACAACAAGAATAAAGCAAGCAAGCCTGAATTAATTTTTTTAGACCTAAACATGCCTGTTATGGGAGGCTGGGAATTTCTGGACCATTTTACTTCTTCAGATTACACCGAATTCAATACTGCACGGGTAATTGTACTTTCTTCTACAATCGACCCTGAAGACTTGGCCAAAGCAAAAAAATATCCTATTATCATCGATTTTCTTTCAAAACCAATTACACAGCCAATGCTGGAATACCTTAAAAAGAAAATGGATCTTTAAGAAAAAATACCATATTTTAAAATTCAAAGCACCAACTAAAGTTAAATAGGCTTTCAGAAAAAAATCCAAATTTCAATACTATAACAGTCATTGCAATTTGGATTTTTTTTAATTGGAATTTCCAACTATTGTAAACACAAAAAAGTCCTCTAAAAGAGGACTTTTTATATATTTTAGGAAATTGTAATTAATTACAATTTAGCAACATGCTTAGTTAATTTAGACTTCAGGTTAGAAGCTTTATTATCATGAATGATGTTCTTTTTAGCCAATTTATCAATCATAGAAATTACAGTTGATAATTTTGAAGTAGCATCAGCTTTATCAGTAGCTATTCTTAACGCTTTAATAGCATTACGAGTAGTTTTATGTTGATATCTGTTAAGAACTCTTCTTTTTTCGTTACTTCTGATTCTTTTTAATGCTGACTTATGATTTGCCATTTTCTTTTAATTTTAGATGTAATAATTATTATATATACTAGTTAAAAAAGAAAAACCTCCCACAATTGCAAAAAACAATCACTTTGGTTTTAACTAATAAAATAAAAACCGAGACACCAATTTTTATTTTACAAAACTTATTTACAACTAATTTTTGTAGTCTGTAAGGGAATCGAACCCCTGTTACCAGGACGAAAGCCTGGAGTCCTAACCCCTAGACGAACAGACCAGTATCCTCTAAGTTTTCTTCAATTCTAAACAGATTGAAATTGTAGTCCGTGGGGGAATCGAACCCCCCTTACCAGGATGAAAACCTGGCGTCCTAACCGATAGACGAACGGACCATTACATCAAGTTAAATAACTTAAATCGCAGAAAAAAAAGTAGTCCGTGGGGGAATCGAACCCCCCTTACCAGGATGAAAACCTGGCGTCCTAACCGATAGACGAACGGACCGTGCTTCTCTAATGCGGATGCAAAGATACATCTATTTTTTAGTTGCACAATAGCTGATGCAAAAAAAAATAAAAAAAATCAATATGCCTTAGCAAACAACACTCTTTTTGCAGACGGATTACCAGTAAACACACAGGTTCCCGCCTCCTCAACAGCATCTAATGGAATGCAGCGAATGGTAGCTTTTGTTAAGTCTTTTATCTTTTCTTCGGTAGCAGCCGTACCATCCCAATGAGCCGATACAAACCCTCCTTTTCCATCAAGAACTTCTTTAAATTCCTCAAAACTATTTACTTCCGTAATATGAGTATTACGATAGTCTAATGCTTTGTTAAATAAATCGGCCTGAATCTGCTCGAGTAAGTCATTTATATAGGTAACAATTCCTTCACCGGAAACCGTCTCTTTTGTCAGAGTATCACGTCTGGCAACTTCAAAAGTTCCGTTTTCTAAATCTTTTGGACCAACAGCAATTCTAACAGGCACACCTTTTAGTTCCCATTCAGCAAACTTGAATCCCGGTTTTTGAGTTGTTCTGTCATCATACTTAACAGAGATTTTCAACTTCTTAAGCTTAGCCGTTAAATCATTTACCGCAGTCGTAATTTCAGCCAATTGTTCATCTGTTTTATAAATAGGAACAATTACCACTTGTATTGGTGCTAAATTTGGAGGCAATACCAATCCCTGATCATCAGAGTGCGTCATTACCAAAGCTCCCATCAAACGAGTAGAAACTCCCCATGAGGTTCCCCACACGTGTTCTTGCTTTCCTTCAGCATTAGCAAACTTCACATCAAAAGCTTTCGCAAAATTTTGCCCTAAAAAGTGAGAAGTTCCTGCTTGCAATGCTTTTCCATCCTGCATTAAAGCTTCAATACAATAGGTTTCATCAGCTCCCGCAAAACGTTCTGTTTCGGTTTTTATCCCTTTGACAACCGGAATAGCCATAAAATCCTGAACGAAATCAGCATAAACATTCATCATTTTTTCAGATTCCTCTAATGCTTCTTCTTTTGTAGCATGTGCCGTATGCCCTTCCTGCCATAAAAATTCAGCAGTTCTTAAAAATAAACGCGTACGCATTTCCCAACGAACAACATTTGCCCATTGATTAATTAACAAAGGTAAATCTCTGTAAGATTGCACCCATCCTTTATAAGTAGACCAGATAATCGCTTCGCTTGTTGGACGAACAATAAGCTCTTCTTCCAATTTTGCATTTGGATCTACCATTAGTTTTCCGGGTTTATCCGGATCATTTTTTAATCTATAATGTGTTACGATAGCACACTCTTTTGCAAATCCTTCTGCATTTTTCTCTTCTGCCTCAAACATGCTCTTAGGCACGAATAGAGGAAAGTACGCATTTTGATGTCCTGTTTCTTTAAACATTCGATCTAACTCAGCCTGCATTTTTTCCCAAATAGCATATCCGTACGGTTTAATAACCATACATCCTCTAACGCCTGAATTTTCGGCTAGATCTGCTTTTACAACCAGCTCGTTATACCATTTCGAATAATCTTCTGATCTTGTAGTGAGGTTCTTACTCATATTGAATAGTTTGGCACAAATTTTGTTTTAATAATTTTAACTAAATAGTTTGACAAAACTAACTATTTTTGTAATGTGCAACAATAAAAAACACCACAGATATGAAAACTTCTACATCTCTCCGCCAAAACTCAAGTCATTTTTACTTAATTGGAATATTGAGTTTTCTACTAGCATCGTGTGGTTCTTACCAAAACGCTTCATATAACGATAATGATGGAGTATATGGTGGCTCAACCAGAACGTATGCTCAAAAAAATACCACAAACACCAATAATCAATATAAAGACTACTTTAGATCATTGCAGGACGACAATCAGCCAACTGAAATTTTTACAGATGTTGATAGCTACGGGAATTACGCAGACAATGACAGTACACAAACAGTCGCGACAGCTTATCCTGCCTGGGGAAGCGCAAATACAGATGTTTCTGTAAATGTTTACTCTGATCCTACATGGTCACTAGGTTTTGGATTTGGTTTTGGATACCCTTATTACGGATGGGGCTATGGAGGTTACTGGGGCTATCCAAGCTATTGGGGACCAGGATGGGGCTACCCTGGATGGGGATATCCTGGATACTGGGGACCTGGCTACAGATACAATAACTACTCTTACAGCTACGGAAGAAGAGGTTCAGCCGCTTATTATGGTGGAAGAAACTATGCTTACAATAGAAACTACACTACTAACAGAAGCTACAACAGCAACAGAAATTACACCAATAGAAACTACACCACAAATAGAAGTAGTTACACAACAAACAGAAATGGGTACACTGACTTTAGAAGAAGTTCTACAAACGGAAGAACCTACAACTCTTCTAGCCCGACTTTTACAAACAGAAGAAGTGATGCTCAGGGAGGCAATAGTTACGACTACTCTAACAGAAGATCGAGCAGCAACACAACAACCAGAAATTACAATAGCGGTAATAACAACGCACCAACAAGAAGCTACTCTCCTAGCCCATCACGTTCTATGAATAGTGGCGGAGGAAGCATGAGATCATCTGGCGGCGGTGGCGGTGGCGGAAGATCATACGGCGGAGGCGGAGGTGGAAGAAGATAACATCTTCTTTCACAAATCTAAAAATCACCTTAAAAACTTATCCTTATGAAAAAAATATTATTCCTCCTTATTACAGGACTAACTGTTAGCGTCTCACATTCACAAGAAGTATCAGATGCAGTTCGTTACGCACAAGACAATCTTACCGGAACAGCACGTTTTAGAGCAATGAGCGGTGCATTTGGAGCCGTTGGAGGAGACTTATCTTCCATAAGTGTCAATCCTGCGGGATCTGCCGTTTTCCTAAACAATCAGACCGGAATAACGTTTAGCAACCAAAACATTAAGAATAATTCTAATTATTTTGGAACACAAACAAGCGACAAAGAAAATTCTTTTATACTAAACCAGGCAGGAGCTGTTTTTGTTTTTCACGATCATAACCCAAGCAATAACTGGAAGAAAATTGCTATTGGGGCGAATTATGAAAATACTAATAATTTCAACAATTCTGTTTTCTCTGCCGGAACCAATCCAACAAATTCTATTGACAAATATTTTTTAGCTTACGCTAACGGAATACCTTTAGGAGATATAAAAGGAACACCTTACAGAGATCAGTTTTACAATGAGCAACAAGCTTATTTTGGATATTATGGATTTGTAATAAAACCAGTTGCAGATACTGATACCAACAATCAATACACTTCAAATGTACCTGCCGGAGGAAAGTACTATCAGGAAAACGCAATCTATACTAGTGGATACAATAGTAAACTAAGCTTCAATATTGCTACATCCTATAAAGACAGACTTTATTTGGGAGCGAATTTAAATGTACATATCACTGATTACAGAAGAACAAGTAGTTTTTACGAAGACAATAGCAACCCTTTAGAAACAACACCAACCATTTCAAATTTACGTTTCAATAATGACCTTTACACCTATGGAAACGGATTTTCTTTTCAATTGGGAGCTATTGCTAAAGTTACAGAATCATTCCGTCTTGGATTAGCTTATGAATCAAATACCTGGTATGAGCTTTATGATGAACTTTCTCAAAGTCTTTATTCAACCACGCAAGCTGCCAATGGACCAGAAAACTACGCAAACGTCAATCCAAATATAGTAAATGTTTACGAATCATATACCTTACAAACTCCTGGAAAAACAACCTTTAGTGCTGCTTATGTATTTGGAAAGTCAGGATTAATTAGTGTCGACTATTCTATTAAAGATTATGGAAACACAAAATACAAACCAACAAATGATGCGGGATTTAGAGGCGTAAACAATGATATTAGCAATCAATTAACAAATGCCGGCGAATTAAGAATTGGTGCTGAGTATAAAATAAAACAATTAAGCCTACGCGGCGGATATCGTTTTGAAGAAAGCCCGTATAAAAACGGAACAACAATTGGAGATCTAAACAGCTACTCTGGAGGTTTAGGCTATAACTTTGGAGCTGTTAAAGCAGATTTGGCATATTCTTATCTAGAAAGAAAATCAAATCAGGGATTTTTCGCACAAGGATTTACTGATGGCGCAAACATTACATCGAAACTAAATAATGTTTCTTTGACTTTATTATTTGAATTGTAATTAAGAATAAATAGATGAATGGAAATTTCCGTCAGGTGCTACCTGGCGGATTTTTTTTACCCCTGATAAAACGTTTTTTTTTATAAAATAAAAACATATCGTCAGCTTAATTTTAAACACGAATTTCACGAATTCACACCAATTTTAGTCGGTTGATTTGCTTTGTAAAATTAATTCCACAAAGCAATTGGTGCCAATCAGTGAAATTCGTGCTTGTTTAATTTGCATAAGCATGAAAAAACTACCTGAAAGCTTCATAAAAAACACGTAAAAGAAAAGGAAACAAGCGGTGTTTGAATAAAAAAGTGTAATTTTGCACTCCAATTTATAAAAGTATGAGAACCAAGTCTTTAAAAAAGAACAAAATTAACGTAATCACTCTTGGGTGTTCGAAAAATGTATATGACAGTGAAGTGCTAATGGGACAACTTCGTGCAAACGGAAAAGAAGTTGAACACGAAGCTCCGGCAGAAAGAGAAGGAAACATTATCGTAATTAACACTTGTGGTTTTATTGATAACGCAAAAGCAGAATCAGTAAACATGATTTTGGAATATGCAGACAAAAAAGACAGAGGATTAGTTGACAAAGTTTTTGTGACGGGTTGCTTATCTGAGCGCTACAGACCAGATTTAGAAAAAGAAATTCCTAATGTAGATCAATATTTTGGCACCACAGAATTACCTCAATTACTGAAAGCTTTAGGAGCCGACTATAAACATGAATTATTAGGAGAACGTTTAACTACAACTCCTAAAAATTATGCTTACCTAAAAATTGCCGAAGGCTGTGACAGGCCTTGTAGCTTTTGCGCCATTCCTTTAATGCGCGGAAAACATATTTCTCAATCTATTGAAAAATTAGTTAAAGAAGCAGAAGGTTTAGCCAAAAACGGGGTTAAAGAATTGATTTTGATCGCTCAGGATTTGACTTATTATGGTCTTGACCTTTACAAAAAAAGAAATCTTGCCGAACTTTTAGAAGCTTTGGTAAAGGTTGAAGGAATCGAATGGATTCGTTTGCATTACGCTTTCCCAACAGGTTTTCCAATGGATGTTTTGGAAGTAATGAAACGAGAACCTAAGATTTGTAATTATATCGATATCCCGCTGCAACATATTTCTGATTCTATTCTAAAATCAATGCGTCGTGGTACAACTCAGGCAAAAACAACTCAACTATTAAAAGATTTTCGTGCTGCAGTTCCTGGAATGGCCATCAGAACAACCTTAATTGTTGGATATCCTGGAGAAACTCAGGAAGATTTTGAGATTTTGAAAGATTTTGTTCAGGAAATGAAATTTGACAGAATGGGATGTTTTGCTTATTCTCACGAAGAAAACACTCATGCTTTTTCACTGGAAGATGATGTTCCGGACGATGTAAAACAAGCCAGAGCAAATGAAATAATGGAACTGCAATCACAAATTTCATGGGACCTGAACCAGGAAAAAGTAGGTCAGGTTTTCAAATGTATTATAGACAGAAAAGAAGGTGCTCATTTTGTGGGAAGAACAGAGTTCGACAGCCCGGATGTAGATAATGAAGTTTTGATTGACGCCTCTAAACATTACGTAAAAACAGGCGAATTTGTTAATATAAGAATAATAGAAGCAACAGAATTTGATTTATACGGAGAACCTGCTTAAATTTACGCTAAAGAATTATCAATTTTAGATAAAAACATTTTTTATGAAACCTACACAATCTTTATTTCTTTTGGTTTTCGCCTTATGCTGCTTCAATTCTGTTTCAGCGCAATATGGCAATGGGTACAATAATGGTTACGGTGGCGGTTATGGAAATGGCGCCTACGGAAGAGGTGGCGGAATGGGAATGGACAGAAGTATGATGTCAGGACCTCAACCTAACACGAGCAAGCCCAAAGAAACTCCACCCGAAGAAATGGCAGCTAAAATTGTTGAACAAATGAAACCAGTAGTTAATCTCGATGAGCTTCAGGCGATTGCTATTGCAAATGTTTTTACTGACAGCATGAAAGAACAGGGAATTCTTTTGAAAAACGAAAGCAGCAGTCAGGATGAAAAAGTAGAACAAATTAAAGCATTAAGAGAAAGTACTACTAAAAAAGTAACTGCTTATCTGAATCCGGATCAAATTGAAAAATATACTGCCTTTATGGCTGACTTTAAAGAGATAAAAAAACCTTCGAAGTCAAAAAAGAAAAAAGATTCTAAAGACAAAAAAGAAGTAAAAGAAGATACTGAAGCAACTAAAATTCAGGAATAATTGTTTCAAACTTATCTTAAAATGTAAGCACTATGACAAAAAAACATTTTTGTTATCTGATTTTATCACTTATTGTTACTGCTTGTTCTACAAATCCTTATAAAAGCACAGAAAAGGTTTACGATCAACAGTTAAAAACTTTAGAAAATCAAATCACAAGCAAAGAAGCTAAACCAATTCCTGCAGTTACCCCTGTAGTTATCGACACTACTTATGCAGCACAATTAGGCATCGTAAAAGACACGTTATCCAAGACAGGATCTACATACTTATTAAATGGAGTAAATACAGAATGGGTTGGAACTGTAAACTTTAATTTAAGGAAACCAAGTTTCATTATCATTCATCATACTGCTCAGGATTCTATCCAGCAAACGATAAAAACTTTTACCCTAACAAGAACACAGGTAAGTGCTCATTACATAATTTCTGAAAACGGAAAAGTCGTTCAGATGCTTAATGACTATTTGAGAGCATGGCATGCAGGAGCATCCACCTGGGGAAAAAATACTGACATCAACTCTTCGTCTATAGGTATAGAACTTGATAATAATGGTTTTAAACCTTTTACCGAAGCGCAAATCAGCAGTTTAGTAGCTCTTTTGACAAAATTGAAAAAAGACTATAACATTCCTACTCAAAACATAATAGGTCACTCTGACATTGCTCCAGGCAGAAAACAAGATCCAAGCGCTTTGTTTCCATGGAAAACTTTAGCAGAAAAAGGATTTGGCATCTGGCCGGATGAAATTCTTGAAGAAGCTCCTTTTGATTTTAAAATCGAACCCGCTTTGAGAATCATTGGCTACAACACTAAGAATCTTTCGGCAGCCATTATGGCATTCAAATTACATTATATTCAAACCGATGTAACTGCGACTTTAGATCGAAAAACAATAGATACTATTTACTCGATTTATAAAAAACAAATTCAGTAAAAAGATAAAATACTAAATTATAAAACGCGTTTCTAAACATTTAGAAACGTGTTTTTTTATTGGATATATTTGTTAAGGTAAACGAATTAAAAGATAAAATTTAGCCACTCACTCGCATTTGCTATTCCAATAAAAGGATTACACAAAAACTAAATAATTTTGTTTCACGCAGATTAAAGGATGTAATAATGAATAATATCCGCGCATATCTGCCGAAATCTTTTTAAATCTGCGTGAAACAATTCGTAAACTATTACATATCGTCTACCACAAAGGAAGTAACACAACCACATCAATCGATCAATAAATCAATAAATAAAAAATTCGTTTCTAATTCTTGTATCCTAATAGGCAATAAAAATTTAAAAACAACAAGGATAATATTCAAATAAAAAAGCTGCCAAAACATTAGTGTGTTTCGACAGCTCCAAAAAAAAAAAAAAAAAATTAATCTTTTTTTCCAAAAAAAGATTATTGTATAAAAAACGCGAAACATAGTTACGCAAGTTGTTAAGATTGCTTTTCATCAA
>Ga0116227_10000098_pt1 | contig 143035 bp, 104 predicted proteins | sample S1TSphgellanicum_FD_89693 | JGI IMG/M metagenome (GOLD analysis project Ga0116227, IMG submission 89693) | Host-associated microbial communities from peat moss isolated from Minnesota, USA - S1T2_Fb - Sphagnum magellanicum MG | ecosystem: Host-associated > Plants > Peat moss > Unclassified...
CACCCGGTATCGAGAGACTCCTTGATGCGCGGCATCGGAACCTCGTGAGTGAGCGCTAGCGTTCGGCCGATCACTTTGAAATTTGCGCTATAGCGTGTTCAAGTTCATTATCGCGAAAAGATAGATCGCTGCGATTGAATGAAATTTTGCAAAAATATTGAGAGTTCGCTATTTTTGTGCGTAAATTTTCCCTAGATTTTTTGAGAAAAATAACGGTATAGCGTGCCATATGTTTAGAGGGCGTGTTTACAGAAGGCCTCGGGCCAGCTTCCGTGCCGCGTTACGGAGCTAAGTCATGAATGAAAATCTCATCGAGGCGTTGGCCGATACGCCGGAACGCGCGGAAATTCGCGATGCGGTGCGGGCGATCTGCAACCGTTTCGACGATGAGTATTGGCGCAATCTGGATCAGACCGCCACCTTTCCCTACGAATTCAGTAAAGCCATCGCGGAGGCGGGCTGGCTGGGAATCACGATGCCGCCGCAGTACGGTGGCGCCGGTCTCGGCGTGACCGAAGCATCGATCTTGATGCAGACCGTGGGTAGTTCGGCCGGCACTTTCGCCGCCTGTTCGACCATTCACATCAATATTTTCGGACCGCATGCCATCGTCGTTCACGGCAGTGATGAACAGCGGCAGCGCATGCTGCCGCCGCTGATCCGTGGCGATGAGAGGACCTGTTTCGGTGTCACGGAACCGGACGCGGGTCTCGATACGACGAAATTGAAGACCCGGGCGGTGCGCGATGGCAACCGCTACATCGTCAATGGGCGCAAGCTTTGGACCAGCACGGCCCAAGAGGCGACCAAGATTCTGTTGTTGGCACGTACCACTCCGATCGACGAGTGCAAAAAACCTACGGACGGTCTGTCGCTCTTCTATACCCACTTCGACCGTCGATACATCGAGGCGCGCGTGATCCACAAGATGGGTCGCGCCGCGGTGGATTCAAATACGGTGTTCATCGACGGTCTGCCGATTCCGGTGGAAGATCGTATTGGCGAGGAAGGTAAAGGGTTTCGCTACATTCTGGATAGTTTGAATCCGGAAAGAATTCTCAACGCGGCGGAAACGATCGGTCTCGGGCGCCGAGCGCTGGCAAAAGCTTCCGCGTACGCGAATGAGCGCGTGGTGTTCGACCGGCGGATCGGTCAGAACCAATCCATTCAGCATCCGCTTGCGGAGAGTTGGGCCGAACTCGCCGCGGCGGAGCTCATGACGCTGCGCGCAGCGCAACTTTATGATGCCGGCAAGCCTTGCGGGGCGGAGGCGAACGCCGCCAAATATCTTGCCGCCGATGCGGCCTTTCACGCCTGCGACCGGGCGGTGCGTACTCATGGCGGGATGGGCTATGCCAGTGAGTACAACGTGGAGCGGTACTTTCGCGAAGCGGTCGGCACTCGCCTGGCGCCGGTGTCGCGAGAACTCATCCTATGCTACATCGCCGAGCGGGTGTTGGGTTTACCCAAGTCCTATTGAAGTATGCGCACGCCGTGGCACAACATAGCGCCCATTCTTACGCTAATGTGAGCCTGCACACCAACCCATGAGGGAGCTCGGCATTCATGATGACTCGACGCGAATGGATGATGGCCCTTGCCGCCTGCGCTATCGCGCCCAGCGGTGCTCTCACGGCCACGAACGCATCCAAGTCCGCAAACCGATGGACCCTCCCCGAAAAGCGACCATTCACGACCATCGAGAACACCTGGATCCCCATGAACGATGGGGTGCGGCTCGCGGCAAGAGTCTGGCTCCCGGAGGGCGCTGACACGCACCCCGTGCCGGTCGTCTGGGAATACCTCCCTTATCGTCTGTGGGACGATCTGCGCTGGCGCGACGACAAGACCGGAGCCAATCTCGCTCCTTATGGCGTTGCCTTCGTGCGCGTCGACATCCGCGGCACGGGTAACTCCGAAGGGGTGATGACCGACGAGTACGACGTTCCCGAATTGACGGATGGTGTCGAGGTCATTGCGTGGCTCGCGCGGCAATCGTGGTCCAATGGATCGGTCGGTATGCGAGGAATTTCCTGGGGAGGAATCAATGCGCTGCAGATCGCGGCGCTGAATCCTCCGGCACTCAAAGCCATCATGCCCATGGGATGCATCGTCAATCGCTTCACCGATGACGCGCATTACCTCGGGGGAGCGTATGGCCAGGAAAATCTCGGGTGGGGGGCGTCGTTCAAAGGCCACATGGCCGCGCCGCCGGATCCGCAAGTCGTCGGGCCGCAATGGGAGAAACTGTGGCGAGAGCGACTCGAGGCCACGCCGTCGATTCTAGAGACGTGGTCCACGCACCAACGGTACGATTCGTATTGGAGACGGGCTTCCCCCGATGTCGACTACGCTGCGATCAAATGTCCGGTCTACGTCGTCGATGGGTGGGGCGATCCTTATTCGAATTGCATCGGCGAGCTTCTCGAGCATCTGACCGTTCCGCGAAAAGGATTGATCGGTCCTTGGGGCCACATTTTCCCCAATCTTGCGACGCCGATGGGGCTCGATTGGCCGCATGAAGAAGTTCGTTGGTGGCAGCACTGGCTGATGAATGTGAATACCGGCCTGATGGAGGAACCCATGTTTCGGGCCTTCATGATGTATCAAGCCGATTCACAGGCGTTTCCTGACGAAGTTCCCGGTCGGTGGGTTGCGGAGACCGCCTGGCCTCCTCAGGAAGAGACAGCCGCAACTCTTTACTTCGACCAGGGCGGCGCGCTTGCGACGCATCCGGGACAGCGTGCGCAGGTGAAATACGTGGGCGACAAAATAGTGGGGATCACCAAGCCACAATGGGTTTACGGCCGACCGACCGAATTCGAGCAGTCGGCGGATGACCGCAACTCCTTGGTGTTCGATTCGCAACCGATCGAACAAGCCATCGAAATTCTTGGTTATCCCGTCGCTAAAATCCGCGTAAGCGCCGATGTGCCCGTAGCGCAACTCGCGGTGCGCCTGACCGAAGTGACGGCCGACGGAAAGTCTTGGCTGGTGAGTTACGGGTTACTCAACCTGACGCGCCGCGGATCCATGCGCGAGGCAGCGCCCTTGAAGCCCGGCGAATTCTACGACATCGAGGTGCCTTTATACCTGAGTGGACATCGGTTTCAGAAAGGAAGCCGCATCCGTGCTGCGATTTCCACTGGACTCTGGCCGTTGGTATGGCCGTCACCGGCGATTGCCACGCTCACCATCGAGCTGGGCGCGTCGCGCCTAGTCCTGCCGGTTCGGCCGATTCCCGCGGAAGAAGCTCCTTTCAACGTTCCCGTTATCCGGCCGGCAACTCCGGCCGCGGGACAGGCCAAGGCCGGCGGCGGGTACGCCAATGGTCTGCAGTGGGTGACGACGCCCATAAAGCAGGGTTCGGGTGCACAAATGCCGGTACGCGACGCCCACGGCCGTTTCACTTACAACCGCGGCATTGCGCCGAAAACCACTGTTGTCACGGCGGTGGGCACGGCCACCACCACGGCCTCGACACGCACGATGGAAATTACCGAGGGTCAACCAAATAGTGGATTGATGAAATTCGAAGAGATGAATCGTTGGCAGCGCGGCGAATGGGATTGCACGGTCGAATTCGGTGGCGAAATGACCAGCACCGCGGACGCTTTCCATCTCAGGGAGTGGCTGATCGCCAAGCGCGGCAACGTCGAAATTTTTCGTCGCGAGAAACCAAGCACCATCGAGCGTGACCTTCTATAGCGTCAACAACTTTCGATCGATCGCGGCGATCGATTTGACGCCCGTCAAGGCCATGGCGGTGCGCATCTCCTTCTCGATCAACTCCAGCAAATTGCTAACCCCGGCTTCGCCGGCGGTGGCCAGCGCATAGATGTAGGCGCGGCCGAGCAGCACTCCGTTCGCTCCCAGCGCCAGCATTCTCACCACGTCGAGTCCCGAACGCACCCCCGAATCGGCCAGCACGGTGAGTTTATCGCCGACCGCATCGGCGATCGCCGGGAGCGCCTTCGTCGTTGATAATGCGCCGTCCAATTGGCGGCCACCGTGATTGGACACGACGATGCCTTGAGCACCGAAGCGAAGCGCGTCCCGGGCATCTTCGGGATCGAGGATTCCCTTGATGATGATCGGGCCGCGCCAGAACTCGCGGATCCATTCCAGGTCCTTCCATTCGATGCTGGGATCGAAATTGGCGCCCAGCCAGGCGATGTAATCGTCGAGTTGCGTCGGCTTGCCGAGGTAGTGCGAGATATTGCCGAGGTCGTGCGGCCGGCCGCGCACCCCGACGTTCCAGGCCCAATCCGGCTTGCCGCAGGCCTGCAGAATTCTGCGGATCGGTCCCCAATGGCCGCTCATGCCGGAATGACGATCCCGATAACGCGCACCGGGTACCGGCATATCGACCGTGAAAACGAGTTTGGTGACACCGAGAGCCTGCGCATGCTCGAGAGCGTGTCGCATGAAGCCACGGTCCTTGAGTACGTAGAGCTGGAACCAGACGTCGCAACCCGACTCGCGGATGATCTCCTCGAGGGGACAGAGCGAGACCGTCGAGATGATGTAGGGAATGCCCGCGCGCTTGGCCGCCCGCGCCACCTGCACCTCGCCGCGCCGCGCGTACATCCCGCCGAGACCCACGGGCGCCAATCCCACCGGCATGGCGCATTCCTCGCCGAACAGCGTGGTGGACAGAGAGATGTCGGCGACATTGCGCAGGACGCGTTGGCGCAGGTGCAGCGACGACAGATCACCGACGTTATCCCGCAGCGTCGCCTCGGCATAGGAGCCGCCGTCCAAGTAGTCGAAGAGGAAGCGGGGCAATTTGGCTCGAGCCGCCGTGCGGTAGTCGGCGCCGGATGAAATGATCATGGAGACTCAAAGGTTCGAGGCAGAGGTACGTCGGTTCCGCAATGTTTGCGCTATTTCTCCCTCTAGTATTTCATACCTTCCGTAGAACATCACCGGAACCAGCGCGAGAGCATAGAAAATCGCCGGCAGCCAGACGAAAGCGAACTCGATGCCGTCGAGGGCGGCCGCGTTCTGCGCCACGTTGGGGTGGTAATCGGTCGCGGATAAGATCCATGCGGGCAGGGCACCGCCCAGACCGCTGCCGACTTTCAGGCAGAAAGCCGCACCTATGGCCGTCAACAGACCGGCGGCGCGTACGCCGGTCTTCCACTCCCCGTAGTCGACGCTGTCCGCCAGCAGCGAGAAAGGCATGGCCATGGCCACGCCACTCGTCAATATTCCGGCGATCCAGCCGGTGAAGAGCAGTGCCTGGGAGCCTGCGACGATGCCCGCGTACAGCAGGCATTGCGATGCCGCCGCACCGATGAGTCCGCATGCCCAGACGTTGCGTTTGGACGTCCGCAGACACAGCCAAGGCAGAAAAAATATTGCGGCGAGGGATACCACGTCGAGGCCGTTAGCCAGGGGAACGAGATCGGCGCGATGCCACCGGTACTCGAAGAAGTACGGGACGGTCGATATCCGGGCGATGAATGCGATCCAGAACAACAGGCTGCTCGAGACGATGATGATCCATGGCCAATTGCCGGCGATGACCGAAAACGATTGACGTATCGAGACGCGGCTCCCCGCCGCGGGAATCCGTTCTCGCAGGTTGCGAAAGGCGATCAAGTACAGGACGACCGAACCCGCGGCGTAGATCGGGATGGTGCGCATGATGCCGAGTTTGTCGTCGCCTCGCCCGAACCAGGCGATACAGGGCAACAAGGTGACATTGACGATCAAGACACCCGCCTTGGAGCCGAACATCCGAAAGGTGGTGAGCATCACCCGCTGCCGCGGATCGTTCGTCAACGCCGACAGGATCGCCGTCACCGGCGTGTTGATCCCCGTATACAGCACGCTGCACACGATGTAGGTCGCACCTGCATAGATGGCCTTGTGGGTGTCGGACAGGTCCGGCGTCGCGAAGGTCAGGATGCCGCTCAGCGCAAAGGGTATGCACAACCACAAGAGCCACGGCCGGGACTTGCCCCATTTGGAGTGCACCCTCTCGAACACGATTCCCCAGAGCGGGGCATCGAGCGCATCGACCAGCCGCGCGAGCAGCAGGATGGTACCGGCGACGAATGCGGAGAGGCCGGCGATGTCCGTATAGAACTTGAGCAGGTAAAACGAGATCACCGTGAAGAGTAGCTGCCCCGCGGTGTCGCTCGCCGCATAGCTGACCCGTTGCGTGTAGCCGACCGGTCGCGCTGCGTCGCCGGTGGGGTCGGGGCTACGACGCATCAGACGTTAGGCGAGCGTGTTCCGAGATGGATTTGCGGTGGAGCGGCGGGCAGATCCGCGGCTGCAACGTTGTCCGGACAATGGTGGGCCTTACGGGCGGTCTCGCTCAATACCAAACCATGCCCCGGAGCATTCGACCCCCAAATCTTGCCGTCGCGCAGCGTGTAGGGCTGCTCAACCAAGTGCTCGAAGTTCTGGAAACTGTATTCGAGCCACGCGACCTCGGGTAGAGCGATGGCCATATTAACCCCCAATTCGAGAAACGTATTACCCAGTGTGATGGGGATTCCCAGTTCCGCCGCCAGCCATGCAATGCGCATGACGTCGGTGACCTGACCATGCACGTTCAGCATGTCCGTCGCCCCATACTCGAGGAGCTTGCGTTTGCCTTGGACGTCCAGATACTCACCCGAATTCAGAAACGTCGGCCCGATCGCCTGGCGGATGAGTTTCAGGCCGGCAAAGTCGTCGCGCAGCGTCGGATCCTCGACCCAGAGGATGTCGTGCCCCGCCTTGCGTATACGCTCCAAGCTGTAAATGGTTTGCCGGGGCGACCACGCCTCGTTGGCATCGATCATCACGGTGGCTCCGGTACCGACGCTCCGTTTGAGCAAGTCCAGTCGATGGATATCTCGATCGAGATCGGGATGTCCCACCTTGATCTTGAAAGCCCTAAAGCCGAGCGCCGCCGCTTTGCCGAACAGCGCCGTGAATTCAGCGTCCGATAAGTGGAAATCGAGCCCGCTCGCATACACCGTAACGGGCTCCCCGCTGCCGCCCAAGAGCCGCCACAGCGGCAGTCCCAGCGACTTCGCATGCAGGTCCCAGCAGGCCTGTTGAATGGCTTCTTCGAACGGCAAGGACATTCTGCGTGTGTTGCCGCCCCGCGTCCGCACCACTCGATGGACGACGGCGCCGGCCTCCTGCCCCCGCAGATTCGGCCATGCCTCCTCGCGGAAAATACGCTCGATCTCGGCTTCGCGGGGCAGCGAATGGAACAGCGCCTGCACGAACCCCAAGCCCACGCTTTGCGAGGGGCCGAAGAGTTCGAGCGCCGCAATCTGGACTTCGGTGGTGCCGACCTGGCTGTCACCGATCTTGCGGTCGCGCGCGAACTGCATTCGCGTGATTCGATAATCGACGATCTGCATATGATTAGTATCTATGTTTCGCTAAACTTACGGTAGCTTCACTCCAATAGTAAGATATCAGAAGTAGGGATAAATATGCCAGCGACGCGTCGGAGACGTACACCGCAGGTTCGCCAAACCACGGATTCGTCGGACCCTCGGACCATGAGCGACCTGGCTTACCGCTCTATCCTGCAGGCGTTGTTCGAGCGCCGGGTGCCGGCCGGTGCCTTCGTCTCGCAAAACGATCTGGTCGAATTGCTGGATATCCCCATTCAGCCCCTGCGCGACGCGTTGCGTGTGTTGCAGTCCGAAGGCGTGCTCACCATCCATGCGCGCACCGGAATTCAGTTCCTCAACCCGGATCTCGAACTTGCGCGTAGTACCTATCAGTTCCGGTCGATCATCGAACGCGCCGCGGCGCAGCGGTTCGCCGAGACGGGTGACGCACCGACCATCGATGCACTGCTGACGGCGCATCGAGAATTGATCGGCACCATCGAGCGAGAGGCCACCACAGGCGATGGCATGAGCAAGGATTCGCGCAATCGTCTGGAGAAACTCGACGAGGAGTTGCACGCCAAACTCATCCAGAGTCTACGCAATCCGCTGGTGGAGACGACCGCGCGGCGCTTGAAGAATTACGTGACCCTCATCCGCTTGGATCGCCTCACCACAGCGCCTTTGGCATTGCGCACGCTCAGGGAGCACATCGACATCCTCGAGGCCTGCCGGGACCGCGACGGACAGCGTGCGGAAGCCGCCTTGTCGGCGCATTTTCAAGCGGCACTGCATCGGATCTTAGGTATGTGTTGAGGATCCATGACTAGATGCATTTGAGTTTGTGAGATATTAATATAATATATTAAAATATTAATAGGGGTTCACGATGCATTTATTACGAGTTGGCGAGCGCGGGGCAGAGTGCCCCGCGGTGTTGGATGAGGCCAACGAACTGCGCGATCTGACCCGGATCGTCGGTGACATGACGCCTGAATGGTTGCAGTCGGGTGGCCTCGCTAGGCTCGTCGAGGTCGACGTGACCTCTCTGCCAATACTGCCGCGTGGACAGCGCATCGGAGCGCCGATTTCGCGCACCGGCAAGATTGTTTGCGTGGGATTGAATTACCGCGATCATGCCGCCGAGTCCGGCATGGATCTTCCGGGTGAGCCGGTGCTGTTCCTGAAGGGCGGACACACGCTCCAGGGTCCCGATGACGATGTGCACATTCCGCGCGGTTCGGTCAAAACGGATTGGGAAGTGGAACTCGGGGTGGTAATCGGGCGTCGCGCCGAATACGTCGCCGAGGCGGACGCGCTCGATTTCGTCGCCGGCTATGCCGTTTGCAACGACCTGTCGGAGCGTACCTATCAGTTGGAGCGCGGCGGGCAATGGGACAAGGGCAAGAATTGCTCGACCTTCCTACCCTTCGGTCCCTGGCTCGTGACGAGTGACGAAATCCCCGACCCGCAACGTCTCGACCTGTGGCTCGAGGTCAACGGCAAGCGTTACCAGAGTTCCTCGACCGCGAACATGGTGTTCGGCGTACGCTATCTCGTGCATTACATTAGCCAGTTCATGCCGCTCGAAGCGGGCGACATCATCAGCACGGGAACCCCGGCCGGTGTGGGACTCGGCCTCAAACCGCAGTTGTTCCTCAAGTCCGGAGATTCGATCCGCGTGGGTATCCAGGGATTGGGCGAACAGACGCAACGCGTGATCGACAGTCCCCGCGCGCGCTAAAGGAGTCGGCCCGACATGTCACGGCGCCGGCGTTGTGCCTCGGTCATCGTTGCCGCGAGTCTGCTCGGCCTTGCGCCTTGCGCCTTGCCTAAAGACCGCTCCGCGCATATCGAGAAGATCGAGTGGACGTGGTCGGATCGGCCGACGGCGGTCGATGCTCGGTTGCCCAACGTGCTGCTGTTGGGCGACTCGATTAGCCGTGGCTATTACGAGCCCGTAGAGGATCTTCTCGCGGGGAAGGCGAACGTCTATCTCTTCGCGACGTCGGCCGCCGTCGGCGCCGACATGCTGTTGGATCAAATCCGTGCGTACCGCAAGATGGTGGGAATACGCTTCGACGTCGTGCACCTCAACAATGGCATGCATGGCAGGACCTATTCGGAAGCTGAATATCGCGCGGACTATCCGGCCTTCCTGGCGACCGTGAAGAGCCAATGGCCGACGGCCAAGTGCATCGTGGCCACCACGACGCCGGTGCTCATGGATAGCGAGGATGGTCCGGCCAATGCCCGAATCGTCGTGCGCAATGTCACCGCGAGGGAAGACGCCGTAAAAGCGGGCTGTGATGTCGACGATCAACATGCCCTCATGCTGTCACATCAGGACCTGCACGACGGTAATCTGCACTACACGGCCGCGGGATCGCGGGTACAGGCCGAAGCGGTGGCGGCGTCCGTCCTGCGGGTGCTGCCGGGCAGTCCGTGAATCGCCGCAACTTCATAGCGGCCGCCTACACGACGCTGCTCGCGACCCGGTCGTTGCGAACGGCGTTGGGCGCCGCCGCGGACGGCGCCCCGGCAGTGGGCGATGACGGGGATGTCCAGCCCGCCGCGCTGACCTTGCATTACGACAAGCCCGCCGCGCAATGGAACGAAGCGTTGCCGCTCGGCAATGGCCGCATCGGCGCCATGATTTTCGGCGGTGTCGATCGCGAGCGTGTTCAGTTGAACGAAGCCACACTCTGGGCCGGCAACCCACATTCCTATGTCAATACCGGCGCACACGCCCATCTGCCGGAGCTTCGCGAACTGATTTTCGGCGGAAAAGTCGAGGAGGCGGCCACCCTTGCGAATCGCATGATGGGTACGCCGAATACGCTGCCGGCGTATCAGCCGTTTTGCGATCTGCATCTCGAGTTCTTGTCGAACCCGCGGTTCGATCGGTACAGCCGCAGTCTGGATCTCGATGCGGCCATCGCCGGCGTGACGTGTCGGGTTGACCCTTCCGAGTTCTTCGGCGGAGCGATGACGCGGCGCGAGGCCTTCGCGTCGTTCCCCGACCGGGTGTTCGTCATTCGGATGACCAGCGATCTCGGTGGCGGCCAGACTTTGCGCATATCTCTCACGACACCGCATCCCGAGAGCCGGGTGGAGCTCTTGACGAACGGCGACCTGTTGCTCTCGGGGCAGATGATCCCGTTACAGGCACCGCAAGGTTCCTGGACCGCCGATTGGTCGGGCGCTGGATTGAAATTCGCCGCGCAGGTTCGCGTGCTTGCGGTCGGTGGCAGCGTGACCCGGCGATCCGACGCACTCTTCGTCGAACATGCCGAAGCGATCACGGTGCTCGTGAGCCTAGCCACGAGCTTCGTCAATTATCGCGATATTTCCGCCGATGCGACGCAGCGCACCCAGGCGGATCTCGATGCCGCCGCGCTGCGGTCTTACGCGGAGCTGCGCCGACGGCATACCGACGACCACCAGTCTTTGTTTCGCCGCGTGGCATTGCGCATCGATCACCCGGCATCGACCGCCACGACGGAGCAAAGGATCGCCCATTTCGATCCGCTGGCCGATCCGGATTTCTTTGCGTTGTTCTATCAATTCGGACGCTACCTTCTGATCGCGGCGTCGCGGCCGGGCGGTCAACCCGCCAACTTGCAGGGGATTTGGAACGATGATCTCTGGCCGTGGTGGGGTTCGAAATGGACCACGAACATCAATCTGCAAATGAACTACTGGCCGGCGCAGACTGGTAATTTGGCCGAATGCGTGGCGCCGTTGGTCGAGCTCCTCGAGGATTTGCGTGTCAGCGGCGCCGAGGTGGCGCGCGTGCATTACGCTTGCCCGGGATTCGTGCTTCACCACAATACGGATCTCTGGCGAGCAGCCGCACCGGTCGATGCGTTTTGGGGACATTGGCCGGTGGGCGGCGCGTGGCTCGTGCTCGAAGCATTGGAACTTCACGCCTTCGACCCCGACCAGGACTTGTTGCGCCATCGCCTGTACCCGCTGCTCAAGGACTCGTGCGCGTTCTTCTTGGAGTTTCTGGTGGAGATTCCAAGCGGCAGGCCGTTCGCCGGGCATCTCGCCACCAATCCATCCTCATCGCCGGAAAATTACTATGTGATGGCTGACGGCACCAAAGGGTTCATGACCTACGCGCCGACGATGGACATCGAAATCCTCTCCGCATTGTTCGCACGCTTCGTCGAGATTTCGACGCACCTCGGGCTCGATGCCACGCTGCGGCGCCGGGTGCTGGCGGCCGCCCAACGCTTGCCACCCCTGCAGATCGGCAAGAACGGCGAGCTGCAGGAATGGATCGAAGACTACGGCAAGAACGAGGCCGAGCATCGTCATTGCTCGCATCTGTATGCACTGTATCCCGGCAGCGCCATCACGCCGCGCGGCACGCCACAACTCGCCGCCGCGGCCCGTAAGGCGTTGGTGGCGCGAGGATCTGCCGATGGTCCGGGTTCCGGTTTCCAGGCTTGGCGTGCTGCCTTGTGGGCGCGCTTGGGACAAGGCGACGAGGCCGTACGCTTGCTCGCCAATCTCGTGACGCATGCCACTTCACCGAGCATGCTCAACGACGGCTGGAATCAGGTCGACGGCCATCTCGCGGGTCCCGCGGCGATCGCGGAAATGCTGCTACAAAGCCACACGGGGGAGATCGTGCTACTTCCCGCGCTTCCCGCGTCCTGGCCGTCGGGCAGCGTGCGCGGCCTGCGCGCCCGAGGTGGTGCGACGGTGGATATCGTCTGGAACCAATCGCGTTTGACGTCGGTTTCGTTGAGCGCGCTCGCCGCGCGGCGTTTGCAGCTTCGCGTTGGGGATCTGGCCGCGAGTGTCGATGTGTTGCCCGACCAGACCGTCACTCTCGACGGCGCTCTACGACGCAAGCACTGAGAGGTCGGTACGACGGGTTTTATCGTCTTTGAGTCTTGCGTCTAGGTTTGCCCCGACTGGCTCGCGGCGGTGGTTTCACGATCAAGCGGCGCGTGAGCGCAATCAGATCATCCATGGCGCGCCGGGCGCGTGGCGCATCGCCCGCAGCGATCGCAGCGAAAACCGCCTCATGGGCCGGCAAGTCTGCCGTATGGCCGGCAATCTTGTTGGTAAAACGAATGGACGTTTGCAAGGCCGTGGATACCACGTCCTTGAATTGAGCAAAGAATGGATTGCCCGAAGCCCGAAGCACCGCGACATGAAATTCGATATCCGATTCGAGCGGATCGTCGTCGCCATCAGCGGCATTCCGCATACGCTCGAATCCGGCGGCGATCACCGCGATCGCGGCGGCATCCTCATGCCTCGCAGCGAGTTCCGCCGCCGCAGGTTCGATGGCTGCGCGCAGATCGGTGAACTGTAACAGCAGATCAATGGAGAATTTCCGTTCCAGCAGCCAGTTGAGCACATCGGCATCGAACAGGTTCCAGGCAGCGCGTGGCAGTACGATGGTGCCCTGTCGCGGTCGGGCACTCAGGAGGCCCTTCGCCGTGAGCATCTTGACCGCTTCACGGGTCACCGACCGGCTGACGGCATAGGCGTCCGCCAACTGCGCTTCCGTGGGAAATGGCTGCCGGTCGTAACTTCCCGTTACGATCTTCCGGCCTAGGCTGTCGAGCAGTCCGTAGGTGAGATTGCGACCGAGGGCGGTGCGGGGCTCCAAGGCATCAACCGGCGAACAGGGTCGGCGCGATGCCGCGTGTACCGGACTCGACTTCAAACAGAGCGCCGGCCAGCGGCTCGCCTTCCATGCCAACAGCGGCTGAGGTCACGAACATGCGATCTAAATCGGCGCCGGCGAAGGCACAACTCGTAATCCGCGAAGCGGGGAGGGCAATGGACCGATCGAGCTGCCCATTCGGTGAGAAGCGGCTGACTCGACCGCCGCCCCAATGAGCGATCCAGATTCCGCCGTCCGCGTCCGTGCACATGCCATCGGGATAGCCCCACGAGTCGTCGAATCGCAGGAACACACGCTTGTCGATGAGATGTCCCTCTTCCGTCAGATCGAAGGCGAAGACCGTTCGGTCGAGTGAGTCGGTATGATAGACAGTGGAACCATCAGGACTGAAGGTGGGACCATTCGTCACTCCATAGCCGTCGTCGTGGCGCGTCCAGGTAAGCCCTGGGTGCAAGCAGTATAGAGCGCCTGACGCCGCGCTCTCGCGGTCGTCCATGGTGCCGGCCCAGATGCGTCCCGCATGGTCGACCTTGGCATCGTTCAGACGGTTGTGGGGACGATCCGGTTCAGGATGACCGACGCGTTGAATTTGCAACGTCTCGATGTCAAGACGCGCGAAGCCGCTCTTCAAGCCGATGATAAACCCGTCATGGCCGGCGCATTCGATCGCCCAGCCGATCTTCTCCGGCATGTCCCAGGTCGAGACCACCCCGCTGCCGAGATCCAGGGACCTGAGCGCGGGTGCAAGAATATCCACCCAAAAGAGCGCGCCGCGACGCACCGACCAGCTCGGGCCTTCGCCGAGTAAATCGCGCGTCGCGCGGTCAATGACACGATAACCGCCGACAGTGTTCATAGATCACCCAGAGTGATTAAACCAGAGTGGATTTAAATGATAAGTCAGATAATATCAAAATGCCCCGCGCTCGCGTACCGGTAAGTCACGGCGATGTGCGTATTCGCGGTCGACGCCGGTGCACACCATTTTACGGCCGAGTGGCAGACGCGATCGCCCCAGAGTGAGCGGCCGCCGTGAAGTTCAGCTCTCGGACCACATGCGCATGAGATTGTTGCGCGCGACTTCGAAGCGCATGCGATTCTCCCAGCTCATGTGGGCGCCCTCGAGCGCCGCGATTTCATTCAACTCATAGATCTGCGCGCGCTTATATTCGTCCGCAATGATGCTTTCTATGAAGACGATGGAAACCAGTCGACTGCCCTCGGTGACTTCGCTCACCTCGTGCAGCTTCGTCGAGGGATACACGATGGCGTCGCCCGCTGAGCCTTTGAATGCCAGTTTGCGAGTGCCGAGATGCACCACCAACTCACCGCCGACGTAGCTCTCGGGGTCGCTCAAGAAGATCGTCGCCGACAGGTCGGTGCGCAGCAAGCCGCTCGGTGCCACCGGCAGGTACGGCGAATCCGGGTGAGCGCCATAGCTCATGCCGGTGTCGTAGCGCGACAAGAGCGGTTCCGATAAGCGCTTCGGAAATGCGAACTCCCGGAATTCCCGCGAGCGGGCCAGTGCGTCGGTCGCGATCTTCACCGATTCGATGTAGCGCTGGTCAGCGCCGGATCGCGCCGCTTGGAGATTCTGTTTCGTCGGATTCGTTTGATTCGACACCCGGCCTCCGACGAATTGCATGGCGGCGGCCAGCGTGCGCATGCGATCGATTTCCGCCGGCGCCAGCAAAGACTTGATTTCGAGAAACATAGCCCTTCTCCAACGAAAATTGCAGCCACTGTTCAGAAATTCCGCCAGCCATATTGACGGGAATCAATAAATTCTATTAAACTTTACTGAAATATTAGAAGAATTCGCTGAAATATTCTAAACGCAGCGAATTCAACGGGTGGCGGCTGGGTTTAACTTGACAATGGGGAAACAAATGAGAAATACCGACGCATCGTCGCGGATTTTGGCTAACGCCATTCGGCTGGCGATCAAAGTGTCTGCGGGCGCAATCATGGTCCCGTGCCTGGGATCGGTTCAGGCGGCGGAGACCACCGTCGCTACGACCACGGCCGACGCAACCATGCCGGCCAGCAGTACATCCAATGATACGGATCTACAGGAAGTGGTCGTCACCGGCATCAGGGCTAGTCTCGAAACCGCACAAAACATCAAACGGGATGCCGGTGTAGTGGTTGAGGCGGTCACCATGGAGGACCTCGGCAAGTTCACCGACGTCTCCGTCTCCGACACGCTGACACGCGTACCCGGTGTACAAATCGATCGTGACGATCAAGGCATCTCCGGCGACCGGGCGAGCATTCGCGGACTCGGGCCGTCCTACGTGCAGGTCACCGTCAACGGCCGCGTTCCCTTGACCGGCGGCAGTGAGGGAATCAACGATTTCCGCCAGGTCAATCTCGACATCGTGCCGACGCAGGTGCTGTCCGGTCTGCTCGTCTACAAGACGCCGAGCGCCGAGTTGGTCGAGCCGGGTCTCGCGGGCTCCATCGAATTGCAAACGCTGCGGCCGCTCGATTACAAGCCGCCCAGCGGCCAGAACTACTTCGGCAGCGTAAGTATCGATGAGCAATACGATACCGAGGCGAAGTCGTACGCACCGCGCTTCGGCGCTGTCTTAGGCGGCAAGCTCTTCGATGACACCGTGGGCGTTTACGCCTCCGCGTTCAAGTCGGACCCCAGGATCCGCGTCGACGAGGCGTTTGCCCGATTCGAGACGGACAGTCTGGGTTTCGATCCGAACGCCACGGGACATGCGACCCAGACCGCCAATGTGGTCGTGCCGTCGCGTATCACCCTCCAAGAAGGGCTCGGCTACGATCATCGGCTGGGTGTCACGGGTGGCTTGCAGTTCAAGCCGAACGAACACCTCGACGTGAACCTTGACTATGAATATATGCGCCGCGGTGACGATCAAGTCCAGGACTATGCCGATATCTGGTTCAACGGCGGCGCCGGTGGTAAATCGATTTATGACGCCGTCGCGCTTCCCGGCGGCTACACGGTGCAAGACGGCTACCTCACGGGTTTCAACACCAACAAGCTGTACTACCCGGGTTCCACGGCCGCGCCGACACCGGAGTATCAGCCCTATCCGCTGTATTTCATCAACAACCAACAGTCGAGCGTGGGCGGCATCAACGTGGTCTATTCGGGTGATGGCTGGAAGGCGAAGTTCGATTGGGGTCATTCCACGTCCCGGTTTGAACAGGACCTGCGCGCGTTCATCGGTCAGGGGAACCTCAACGAACCCGGCTTGGCCTTCAATGGCTCGACGACCATCCCGACGTTCACCGGTTTCACGAACAATGGCCAGCCACCCGGAGCGGTTTTCGCCCTGTTCGAAAACCAGAATCTCTATAGGTCGGACGATAACTCCTTCAAGCTCGATTTGCAGTTCGACATCGATCCGTCTTGGATTTTGAAGGCCGGGGCCCGGTATCAGGTGACGGACCTCAGTGTCGCTGCTACGGAATATTTGCCCGGTTTGGTAAAGGGTATTCCGGGCGTGCCCGCCTCCGAGCAGGCTGCCGTCACCGCGGCTCTGTATCCTAACGGGAATACCAATTTCATCAATTCATCGTTCGGTATCCCTTTGCTATCCCAGAACTACGCCGCCGGGCAGGCGCTATTTCCGGTCGCCATACCCAACTATTCGTCGCCATTCGCCACCCCCAGTCCGTCGTCCGACTATAACGCGTACGAGCGAACCTCGGCGTTCTACGTCCAAGGTGATTACAAGTCAGAGTTGTTCGGTGTACCGGTCACTGGGAACGCCGGAGTCCGGGCCGTCTACACGAATCTCGAATCCGGTGCCAATGAGTCGGTGACCACGACGGACTACATTGGCGCCCAGCTGTCGTCGACGGAAGTGCCGGTCGTGGAGAACAACAGCTATTGGAGGTTCCTGCCCTCGGGCAACCTCAATTTCCATTTGCGGGACGACTTGGATCTGCGCCTCGGGGCGGGTGAAGTCATGTCGCGTCCGGAATACAATCTCACCACACCGCAGAACTCGCTTTCTCTGACTCCTTCGACCGGTGTTTATTCAGGATCAATCGGTGAGACGAAGCTCAAACCGATGACGGCCTGGGTCTTCGACATCACCACCGAGTACTACACGGCGAGCCATGGCGCTGTCTACGGCAGCTTGTTCTACAAGAAGATCAAGGACTTCATCGTTGACGCCACCAGCAACAACGTCTCCGTACCCGGTTTCACCGAATTGTTCACCGTGAACGGTCCGGTCAATGCGCCGGGTGGCTTCGCGGAAGGCGCCGAAGTCGGTGTCAATCAGCCCTTCACCTGGTTGCCGTCGCCATTCGATGGCTTCGGGGTTCAGGCGAACTACACCTACGTGGATTCCGCGTTGGATACCAACGGCATCAAGCCGGTGACTTCCTCGACGACTTCCGAAGTGCTCAATGGCGGATTTCCCGGCAGTTCGCGTGACAACTTCAACGGCGTGTTCTACTACGAGAAATACGGCGCGAGCGTACGGGTGGCCTACAACTATCGCAGCAGCTACTTCGAAAATTTCGGCGGTACCGGTGATCGCACCGCGGAACCGACCTGGACGGCCGGCGCCAGCCAGGTGGATCTGACGGCATCGTATGACATCACACGCCACTTTTCGGTCACGTTCACCGGCGTCAACCTCAATGGATCGGTGCGCCGCGACTACATCGAAAATACCAACGTGTTCCGCTCGTATGTCGAGAGGCCCACGACCTACATCATCGGCGTACGCGGGACGTTGTAAGCTCGAGGGTTTCGACGTCGAAGTTGTCGGAGAAATTCACTCATGGTGTGTCAGGGATGGTCGCCATGAGTGATTCGGTCATCGGTCGGGAGCCTTTCGGCACATTGCCGAGCGGCGTCCGGGTGGAGCGCTTCTCACTGCGCAATCGCCGCGGCATGGAAGTCGAGGTCTTGACCTACGGTGGGATCGTGACGCGCATGACGGCCCCCGATCGCGAGGGGCACTACGCCGATGTCGTCCTGGGTCATCGAACGTTGGCGGAGTACCTGGCCAATTCGCAGTACTTCGGGTGTCTCATCGGTCGGCATGCGAACCGCATCCGTAACGGCCGTTTCACGATCGGCGGCGTCGAATATTCGCTCGGGTTGAACAACGGGGTCCATTCGCTGCACGGCGGCGTCCGCGGATTCGACAAAGTTGTGTGGAGCGTCACCGCGGCCGAGGTGACGTCCGAAGGGCCGATGCTCAGGCTCGAGTACGTGAGTCGCGACGGCGAGGAGGGCTATCCCGGGACGCTGTCGGTGACCGCCGTGTTTACGCTCGCGGAGGATGACGGCCTGCGGCTGGATTTCTCTGCGATCACCGACCAGCTCACCGTCATCAACCTCACGCAGCACAGCTATTTCAATCTCAACGGGGCCCCCGATGTACTCGGGCATGTTCTGCAAATCCCCGCGCAGCGATTCACCGTCACCGATCACACGCAAATTCCGACGGGCGAATTGCGCCCCGTGGGCGGCGGGCCTTTCGATTTCCGGCAGCCGACGGCGATCGGCGCGCGGATCGCGGTGGCGGATGAACAGTTGCGCATCGCCGGTGGATACGATCACAACTGGGTCGTCGACAAGCCCCTGGGTGAGCTCGGACTCATGGCCTCCGTACTCGAAACCATGTCGGGTCGGCGGTTGGAGGTGCTGTCGACCGCGCCGGGACTGCAGTTCTACTCCGGCAATTCGCTCGGTAGCCTCACCGGCAAGGACGGGCGATCCTATGGGTTTCGCTCCGGTCTGTGTCTGGAGCCGCAGGGCTTTCCCGACGCACCCAATCAGCCCGATTTCCCGTCGGCGTTACTGCGCCCGGGCGACGTTTATCGCAACACCATCATCCACCGGTTCACGACGCAGTGATCCCGGTCGCCGGGCGCCGAGTCGCGACGTGACTCGGCGCCCCGCTACGGTGTGACGAGGATATTGCGTTGTCTCTGGTTTCTCTGGACCTCGAGATTGATGGAGCCCCGCCATTTTCTCGCCTGAAAAATAGCCACGAGGTCGGGAAGCTTTTCGATTTTGGAAACCGGCGAAGTACCCTCGTCGTTTTCGACACCGATGATGACGTCGCCGACGTCGAGACCGGCAAGCTGCGCGGGTGACCCCGCATCGACGCTCAAAACCAGAACCCCACTCGCTTCCGCCAAGCCCGCAGCGGATTGTTCGCCGAGAGTTTCCACCGATTTGACCTTGGCGCCAAGAAATAGGGTCGCGGCGCCGAACTGAAATTTCGTGCTCAACAATTCCGGAATCGGCGCTGCTTTTGCGATTCGCCGCAGACGAGTCGACGTGACACCGAAATCCATCGCAAAATTATTGAACCCGATCGCCCGCGTCTCAGCACTTGGGCGCACGCGGAAGTCCCCGCTTCCGGCGGACACAAACCTCACCGGACCGAAAATCGAGTGCTCATCGGTGCCTCCGTGGCGCGCTTCGTCCAAACCGTCACGGGTCGCGAACCAGTTTCGATCGATCGTCTTGCCCCAGTGCGCCATGAGTATCGGCTGATACGGCGACATGACGATATTGCGTTCGAACACATCGTCGCTGTTCGTCAACCAAACGTGGGGGTGAAACGTATTGTTGATGATCAGATTGTTGTAAACGACGCGCGTAAAACCCTCGCGCAATTTGAGTCCGCCCGAGAGCAGGAGGTTGTCGAAGATACGGTAGTTCGTCGCGCCGTCGTCCAAATCGATGTCCCAACCATGATCCGACTGAAACCGGTTATTGCTCAGGGTCGTCGGCGCCATGGCGTCGAGAAACGGCAGCCTCGGATCGGTCGCCACGAGTTGGTCGATTTCGGCACGATCGGAATGCCAGTAGCGGTCCCGCCCCCAGGCATTGAAGGCGCCGTGGTCCGACGTGACGAGCACCGTATCGAACACGTCGTTATGTTGGATCGTGTGTCCGCCCCAGGTGCCATCGCCAACGTTGATTCCCGCGCGCGGTACGGCATAAATCGTGTTGTGCGAAATGGTAATTTTCATGGACATCGATATTTCGACTCCGGCCGCCTGCAGGTCACTCGTGCCGATGTCATGGATCAAATTATCGGTCGCATCCGAGTCGCTGGGATACTCGTTCGATGCCGGTCCCGGTGTCCGGTCGAGTCGTTCGAGCGGGGTTGACTGGTAAGGATCGTCCAGGGGGTCGCGAACGGCTCGCGCCGACCCCACGAAGCTGATGGCCGTTCCTCCCAAATTCCGGAATTCGTTGCCGCGCAGGTGAATATGACGTGCATGGCCGCTAACGAATACTCCCTGACCACCGAGGTCATGGAAATCCGAATCGATTATTTCGACGTTCTCCGCATTGTCGATGAAGACCGCACCGTCGCGCGCGATTCTCCAGTCGCTGCGCAACAAGGGTTCCGACGCCTCGAATAGGGTGTCCCGGGCACGGTCGAATGCGAGCCCCGTCACCCTCAAATCGTGAGCCGGTGTCGCGGCGGTCCCGACGAAGCGCAGCAGGGAACTCGTTACCGTGACTTCGATTGTCGCGCCATGAAGATCGATACCGGCCTCCGGCTCGTAGTAGAGCAAGTGCTCTCGCCGGTCGAAGAACCACTCGCCAGGAGAGTCCAATTCTTCGAACAAACCTTCGACCATGCGATAGAGGGGATGCGGGCCGTCATTGGGAGGCGCTGCGCGATTATTCGCCAAGGCTTCTCCGAGTCGTACCGTTCCGTCGGCGTTCAAGCCCTCGATGCGGAACACGACACCACCCCATCGGGCATTGTGCAGCGCCCTGACGTCGCCGTCCTCCGGGTGCTGCCATCTCGACGCACGGAAGACGGATAGAGCATCGGCGGAATAGCCGCCGAGCGGCACGATGGATGAGTCAAAATTGGGGTATCGCGCCAGGATCTGCCGTCGCCCGTTCACCCAGAGCTGATCGAATCCTTCGGTGTCCACCGGCGCTACCCAGATACCATCTCGGAAAGGCGTCCACACCGGAAAAATCCGCGTCGCGCCGCGAAGTTCCGGTTCCGTGCCCACCTTTGCGGAAATCACCGTGGGGTGCTGCGCGGTGCCGGATAATTCCGGCCCGAAGATGATCGGCGCCTGAAGGTAATGTACGCCCGCCTCGAGAATGAAATGCAAACTTGCGGACGGCTTCGTTGCGCGAATCGATCGCGCGAAATCGACCGCCGCGTTTAGCGACGAAAACCCGTAAACCCCGTGTTTACTGTCTCCTCCAACCACCAGCGTGACGACGTCGGTCGTTGATTTCTCCTTTGTCCGAGACGGCGACGCCTGAGCGCCGATAGACGCAACCGCGAGAACTCCAGCGAGTACTGTCAGTATCCTCCGGCGCCACGCGTCGAGTACTGAGCGCCTCATCGAGTCAAGCTTGCGTGTCTGCCGGCGCGGGCCTTTTCATCAGTAGACCGTGGATTGCCGAACACACTGCGGAATCTCATGCACGCTGGTCGCCGCTCAAGAGTCCGCTAGAAATTTCCCCGGCCGTGCGCACGAGGTATTGTGCGGAATCTTTCAATGACCTAGCCGGTGAAGACGACTCGAGGAAGGGGACGGTCAGCGCCGCCGCGGCGATGTGGTTCCGGAGTATGGGTGCGGAAAGGTCGGTGACGCCCGGCACGAATTCGCTGGCTTGCTGGCCATAGCCTTTCTTGCGGATACGCTCCGCCTTGGCACGAAATTCGGCCAATTCCTCCTTGCTCGGTTTCGGTCGTAGAAGATCTTCCCAGCGTCGCCGGATGACCTCAGGTTGAAATGCGTAGAGCAGCGCGCCGGACAGCGCGTGGGTCAGGGGGCGCCGGTAGCCGATGCGGACCGAGAAGCCGATGAGCTCGCTCGACTCCATGCGGGCCACGACCACTATCTGACCGACGGAGTGCAGCACGAGATGACAGGACTGGCCAATGTCGAGCGAGAGCTGACGCATGGGGGGTAGAGCGATCTCGATCAGGGTTTTCACGGCCGGCTGGACCATCCCCAAGGAGAACAGCCGCCCGGAGAGGCGATAGCCGGCGGATTCGGGCACTTGCTCGACGAAGCCGCGCCGGTCGAGGACTTGGATCATACGAAACAGTTCGCCGGTGGAGCGATTCAGCTTTTGGGCAATCGCCGATACGGTGAGGGGATTGGACTCGGCCACCAGCAACTCGAGGATGTCAAGCCCCTTCTCGAGTGCCGGAGCGCGATAGCGGATGGAGTCTGCGTCGTCGGAGGATGAGTCGGTTTTTGGAGACGTCATGACCATAGTGTGCATGAGTTGTCAGCAGGAGGAAATCGGCGCCGAAACGACGGTCTCGTTAATGCGTCCGGCAACTTCCAGCGGGACAAGGGCGGAAACTTGGACTTCAGTGCAATATACCAATAAAATATAGTTTCATTGGCAAAATATCGTTCGGGCGACCAATGACTCGGGGGGAGCGTCGAGCGGACGCGTAGCCTCCGCGTGCCCGTATTCCAACGACGGGGAAATCCAGTATGCGCGAGATTCAACCGGCGGCCGCCGTCAGCACACTCAAGGTAGGTCTCTTCGGCATAGGCCTTCATACGTATTGGGCCCAATTCGAGGGTCTCAAAGATCGGCTCATCGGCTATACGAATTCGATTGCCGCCAAATTGGAGGGTCGCGATACCGAGGTCGTGAACCTCGGCTTGGTCGATACGCCGGAGAAGGCCTTGGCCGCCGGTCACGCTTTCCGCCGCGCGGATGTCGATCTCATCTTTTTGTTCGTCGCGACCTATGCGCTGTCCTCGACCGTGCTGCCGGTGCTACGTAGAGCCAAGGTCCCCGTGGTCATCCTCAATCTGTCTCCGGGGGCGGCCATCGACTATGAACGGTTCAATCGCCTGGGAGATCGAACCCGCATGACGGGGGAGTGGCTCGCCTGGTGCCAGTCCTGCTCGGTGCCGGAAATTGCCAATGTGCTCCATCGATCCGGTATTGCCTTCCATCAGGTCAGCGGAATGCTCGACGATGACCCAGTGGCTTGGAACGAGATCCAAGGATGGATGGACGCAGCGCGAGTAGTCCATGTGATGGAACACAATCGGCTCGGTGTCATGGGCCATTACTACGGCGGCATGCTCGACATCTATTCGGATTTCACCCAGCAATGCGCGTATTTCGGCGGTCATATCGAGGTCATCGAGGTCGAAGAACTCGCGGCGCTACGGCGCGAGGTCTCGGATGCGGATGCCGGCACCCGGGTGCGTGAAATCTCCGAACTCATGGACGTGCAGGGCGATTGTGCAGCGGCGGAATTGCTGCGCGCGGCACGCACCTCCGTCGCGCTCGACCGTCTGGTGGATCGACATCGACTTGGGTCCATGGCGTATTACCACGAAGGCACCGGCATTCCCGAGCACGAGGACGCCATGAGTTCAGTCATCCTGGGTAATAGTCTGCTCACCGCCCGGGGGATCCCCGTCGCCGGAGAATACGAGATCAAGAACGTGCAGGCGATGAAGATCATGGACACGTTGGGCGCCGGCGGATCGTTCACCGAGTTCTATGCGGTCGACTATCGCGACGAGGTCGTGCTCATGGGGCACGACGGCCCGGGACATATCGCCATCGCGCAAGGCAAGACGAAGGTGCGACCTTTACAGGTGTACCACGGCAAGGTCGGTCGCGGCTTATCCGTTGAGATGTCCGTGCGGCACGGTCCCGTCACGTTGCTCTCCGTCGTTGAAACCGGCGACGGCAAACTCAAGCTGCTGACGGCGGAAGCGCAATCCGTTGCGGGTCCCATACTTCAGATCGGCAACACCAACAGCCGTTATCGCTTTGCGCTCGATGCGCGTGGATTCATCAACGCGTGGAGTGCGCAAGGACCCGCGCACCATCTCGCCGTGGGTATCGGACATATTGCGCATAAGCTCGAGAAAGTCGCCGCGTTGCTCGGTATGCAATGCGTACGAGTGTGTTGAGGGAGTCTAAAACCTCCCCACGTCTGAAACTCATCCATGCTTGACAATTTCATATATGGAATTACTATGCGCTGGTGCGAATTGCACGAGCGGTCTAAATTCGAAGAAATCACGATCGTCTGAACGATGCGGCTTTGATTGACAGCGGGCCGTACAACAGGGCGGTTTGGGGGAGTGGCAATGAAAAGATTCGATGGAATATTGATTCCTGGCGCCGTGGCCTGTGCCGTGGCGGTAGGTTCCGTGGCCCAAGCGCAAAATTCGACCGGCGATGACACTTCGCTCAGCGAAGTCGTCGTCACGGGCTATCGAAAAAGTCTCTCCGATGCGCTCGAGGAGAAGCTCACCTCACCGGTGATCGTCGATACCATCGCCGCCGAGGATATCGGCAAGTTCCCTGAGCAGAACCTCGCCGAATCGTTGCAGCGAGTCACCGGCGTGCAGATTCAGCGCAACAACGGCGAGGGCCAGTACGTCAGCATCCGTGGCCTCGATCCGAAGTTCGCACAGGTCGATCTCGACGGCCGCGAAATGCCCTCGGCTCCCGCGCCCAACGCGACCAACCCGGCGAATGCGTCGCGCTCCTTCGATTACAGCATTATGGCCGCGGAATTCGTCAGCGCCATCGACGTCTACAAGACGCCGAGCGCGGACCTCAACGAGGGCGGTCTGTCCGGTACTGTGAACGTCAAGACGATCGATCCGGATGCGGTGAAGGGCCGGCAGTTGGTGCTCGTCGCCAAGGGCAATGACGATATCAATTCCGGCAAGGTGGACCCGCATCTCACCGCCGTGTTCGCGGACAAGTTTCTCGACGACAAGCTGGGTCTCGTGCTTGGCTACGACCGCAATCAGCAGCACTACAAGTACGACAACTATCTCGCCTTCGGCATGGAGCCGTACGTGGGCGCCACCGGGTCGGGTACCAACGGTCTGGTGCAGAATTGGAATCCGGGCGGCGACCAGAACGCGCCCTATCTCTTCGACAACGCACAGAATCTCGGGCAGTACGACGGCATGCGCACGCGCGATACCTTGCTTGCCGCGCTGTCCTACCGGGTCAACGATGCACTCGAGTTCTACGGTCAGGGCTTCTATGCCAAGAAGTCCGATTCGTACCAGTGGATCTACGAACAGCCGCGGTACACGAATCCGAACGAGGCGAATTCCGTGCAGTCCACGGTGCTCAGTGGCAGCGTGCCGGGCTTGTTGCAAAGCGTGACGGAAAACAACGTCGATTACCGCAACAACGAGCGTCCGGACAGTCTGAACAACACTCTGTCGAACGTGGCCGGCGGCGTCAACTTCACGTCGGGCCCGTTGAAGGTGAATCTCGATGGCTACGTAGCGATCGCCCGCCAGACCGAGAGTAACTTCGCATTCGATCCGATCGCGCGCGCGAGCGTCACGTCGACCATCGGCAGTGGTCCGTCCACCCTGGCCTTCGTCAACGGCTTCAACCCGCTCAATCCGGCCGAATACGTCGGGATTGGCGCGGATGGCAGCCTCAGTCAGCCCAGCGCGGACAAGATTTCGGCGATCTCGCTCAAGGGCACCTATGAGTTCGATACCGACGTCCTCAAGGCGGTGCACTTCGGCGCCCGCTTCGCGCGGGAGACCAATTCCCAGGCGCCCGATTCGGAGATCGTGAGTGCGCAGACGCTGGCGGGATTGCTAGGAACTCCGTACAACCCGACGCTCGAGGGCGGTTCATTCAACGCCGCGCCGTTCCTCACGCCGCATACCATCAACTTCTTTGGCCAGACCTTGAGCTTCCTCGGCGGCAATACGAATGCGCTGCTGGCCGCGGTGCCTTTGTCGAAAATTCTACAGGCCTCGCCGGTGACCGAGAACCTGGCAGCAACGTACTCGATCACGGAAAAGGACGACGCCGGTTACGTCGCGGCGGACTTCGCGGTTCCGGGTCTACCCCTCAAGGGCAACGTTGGCGTGCGCTATGTGTCGACCAGCCAGACATCGAGCGGCTATTCGCCCAATCTGAACGACATCCAGTACAACGCGCAGGGCTCGACGACGGTCATTCCGGAGACCACGTCGATATCGGTGCAGCACACCTACAGCAACGTGCTGCCGAGCCTCAATCTCACGTACACCGTGCTGCCCGACCTGCTGGTGCGCTTCGGAGCTGCGGAAACGATGACCCGCCCGGATCTCGCCCAGGTGGCGCCCAATACGACGGTCAACGCGGGCGTGCAGTCGATTTCCGGTGGCAACCCCGATCTGAAGCCCTACACCGCGTTCCAGCTGGATGGTTCGGTCGAATGGTATTTCAACAAGACGGGTCTGGTATCCCTGGCAGCGTACAACAAGAGCGTCAAGAACTTCATCCAGAACGGATCGTTCACGGACGTCTTGAATGTCGCGGTCATCCAGGGCGGCGGGACCCGTGCGCTGCCCTTTACATTCCTCGAACCCGAGAATTCGACCACGAAGACCAACATTCACGGGATCGAGTTCGGCTATCAACAGGTCTTCACGTTCCTGCCGGCGCCGTTCGATGGACTCGGCGTGCTCGCCAACTACACGCACATCCTGGCGAACGACATCGTCGTGACCGAGGGATCGCCGGCGGTGCCGTTGTCCGGTTTGTCGAAGGACAATTACAATGCGGTCGCCTACTACGAGACTGCCCGCTTCGGTGTCCGTTTGGCCTATAATTACCGCGGTGGCTACGTCGTCGATCCCTCGAGCTACTTTGGTGACGGCGATTATCGCAAGGGCTATGGACAGCTGGACGCGTCGGCGAATGCCAAACTCATCGACAATCTGGATCTGACGCTCGAGGCGCTCAACATCTCGGACAACGCGATCAGCGATGTCGACAAATATGGCATCTCCCGCGGGTATGCGAAATATGGCACGACCTTCATCTTCGGTGTGCGATACAAGTTCGAGTAAGTGGCTGTAATCGAACAGAGCCCCCGCCGGATCGGCAATCCGGCGGGGGCCGAGGCCCGGATGAAAGACACGACTGCGGGCCGGAAGGAATTTTTCACTCTCGGTTTTTACAGCCTCGGCGAGGGCGCAAGCTCGCTCGTCATGAACGGCATCAACGGTTTCGCGATGCTGTTCTACACCGACGCGCTCAGGTTACCCGCCGCCCTGGCCGGCGCGGCTCTCTCGGTCTCGGTATTCTGGGAGGCATTGAGCGAGCCCGCCATGGGCTTCATCAGCGACAACACGCGTTCGCGCTGGGGTTCGCGATTTCCCTGGATCTTCGCCGGCGGTCTATTGATGGCCGCCGCGTTCATCGCGATTTGGACGGTGCCCGCGGCGCTGCGTTCAAATCCCACCCTGGTATTCGCTTACCTCGTTGCCGCCAATCTCCTGTTGCGCACCAGCTTGACGGCCTTCTTCGTACCCTATCTTGCCGTGGGATTCGAGATCGTTCCGTCCTACAACGGTCGGTCGCGGATGCAGGCGGTGCGTCAGGTCGCCAACATGGCGGCGAATTTTTTTGGTCCCGCCCTCGCGTGGAAGCTCTTCTTTCGTGACCTGACGGGCGCCGACGGTCAGCCCATCGTCGGAACCCGTCAGCCGGATAATTACCTGCACATGGGACTCGTGTTCGGCAGCGCGGCCGCGGTGCTGGTGCTGCTGATGATCTGGGGTAGTCGCGCCTCCATCGAGGACAACCGCAGCCTGGATCGGGATGCGCTGGCGAAGCACGGGGTGATGCGGGGATTCTGGCTCGAATTCAAACCCATTCTGCAAAATGCTCTGGCGCGGCGAATCTTCGTGCTGACCTTCCTCGCCTGCGCCGGGATGGTGCTCATGAGTTCGCTGCAGGGTTATTTGTTCGTCTACTTCATGCACTTCGACTCCACGCAGCGTGTGGTGGCCCACGGCAGTACGATGATTGCGATGGCTGTCGGCGGCGCCTTGTCGGCCTGGGCGTCGAGTCGTTTCGACAAGAAGGGCGCGGCGGCCATTGGTGCGGCCGTCTCGGCGCTGGGAGCGGCCGCCCTCGCGGGCGCGTTCCTGCCTGCGTGGATTCCCCGCTCGGGGACTATGGGTCTCTCGGTCTTCGTCGGCGGCGAGGGACTCTATTGGTGCGGTGCCGGCGTGGTGCTGCCCGTGCTCACGGCAATGATCGGCGATGTGGCGGAAATTGCGCGGCGCCGCAGCGGCCTGTCGCAGATCGGTGGATTCGCCGCCACCTTCAGCCTGGCGATGCGCATGGCCATTGCGTTCAGCTTGTTGCTGTCGGGATGGTTGTTGGGGATCATCGGCCTCGATCCCGGGCTGCCACCGAGCGGCGGCGTCGCCTGGCGACTGGGGGCCGCGGCATTCTTCGGCAGCATCTCGATGTGCGCCCTATTCCTCGAGCGATTGAATCGCTACCCATTGAATCGACGGCTCTTCGACCAGGAAATGGCGCAATGACCGAGGCGCCGACCATGGCGGCGCTACGCGCTCAATTCGCGTCGCCTCCCAGCGACTACCGCCCGATTCCCTTTTGGTGGTGGACGGGCGAGCGATTGGAGCTGTCGCGCCTGGAATGGGAAATGGACCGGCTGCTCGAACAGGGCATTTCGTCCGCCGTCATCAGCTATAACCATCTAGCCGACGGGCAGTCCGATGTCGGCGACCCGCCGGTATTTTCCGACCCCTGGTGGGATTTGCTGCGCCGGCTTCTCGCATCATGTGAAAGCCGCGGCATGACACTCGGGTTCCAGGACTATTCGTTGTTGGCTCCGCGGCTCGCGCAGCTTGCCGATCGGCATCCCGCCTTGCGTGGGCATGAGTTGCGACATGTCGAATTGACCGCGAGCGCATCGACTCCCGCCAACTTCCAGCTGCCCGAGGCGGCGGTTGCCATCGAAATCATGGCCTATCGCTCGGCGGCCGGCGTGATCGAACGTCACGGCGCCATTGAGCTCACGGATCGGATCATCGGCCGCCGCCTCGCGTGGACGCCCAGCGACGGCTCTTGGACGGTGGTGGTGTGTTTCGCGCAGCCCATCGGTTACGACCCGCTACATCCGGACAGCGGTCGCATCGCGCTCGAGAGCTTCTATGGCGAGTACGAACGTCGGCTTCCCGGTGCGCTCGGCCGAACGTTGACGGTCTCGTTCCAGGACGAACTCGATTTTGGCGGACGGTTTCCGCTGTGGTCGGCGGGATTGGCTAAGAGTTTTACGGCGGCGAAGGGATATGCTCCCGCCGGTCGCTGGGCGGAAATGTTCATCTGGGTCGATGATCTCACCGCCAAATTCCGTTTGGACTTCCACGATACCTGCATGAGCTTGACGGAGCGGGGATGGTTCGAGCCGCTGTACCGGTGGCACGAGGCCCGTGGCCTGCTGTTCGGTCACGACAATGCGGGTCGCGGCGGCATTGCGGTGGGCGGCGCTCATTACGGCGATACGTTGCGCGCGATGCGGTGGTATTCGGCGCCGGGTTCCGATGATCCTAAATTGAACGGTCCTCGCGCCTTCAAGGGCATCAAGGTGGCGAGTTCGCTCGCGCATCTATACGACAGGCCTCGAGTTTGGGCCGAGTGCTTTCATTCCAGTGGCTGGGGCGTTTCCCCCGCCGCGGTGCGTGATGGCTTGAATGCGCTGTTTGCGCTCGGCGCGACCGTGGTCAACCTGCATGGCCTTTACTACTCGACGCTCGGTGGCTGGTGGGAGTGGGCGCCGCCCGATTTTCATTTCAGGCAGCCCTATTGGGCTCACATGGGTGCGCTGAATCACTATGCGTCGCGGCTGTCGTGGTTTCTGTCCCAGGGCCGGCATATCTGCGATGTGGCGATTTTCTATCCGAGCGAGGCGGTGGCGCTGGGCGTGAATCCCAAAGCCGGCCCCGACTTGATCGCTGAACGCTCGCTGTCCGAGGCGCAGCGCAACGAGGCGGACTATTCCGAAGATTTGGCCGAGGCGCTGACTTTCGCGGGCGCATCGGCACTGTTCGACGCCGGCGTGGATTTCGATTTCATCGATAGTGATTCTCTCGGCCGGGGCTCGAGCGAGGGGGATGAGCTGCGCGTCGCGGTGGCGCGATACCGGGTGGTGGTGTTACTGCAAGCAACGGCGATGCCGTGGGTCGCGTTGCAAACCTTGCTCGCCTTCAGTCGAGCCGGAGGGCGCGTCGTCATCGTAGGTGACGAGCCGCGGATGAGCGACCGGGCGGGTGCGCATGATCCTGAACTGCATGCCCTCGTCGCAGAGATCTCCGCCCGTGCGATTCGCTTGCCGCGACTCGACGCGGATTTCGCCGAGCAGGTACTGCCGCTGGCGTCGCGGCGCATTGCCGTGACCGGTGGTCGCGCGCATCTTTTGTGGCGCCGGATCGATGGCGCGGACGCCGTGTTCGTTCACAATCCGACCGACGAGCCCGTCACTCTCGCATTGCGCCTGCCGTCGGGCTGTGCCCGAGTGGAGCGGTGGAACGCCGAGACCGGAGTGGCCGAACCGGTGTCGATTCGAGGTGACCTTGACGAGGCTCCGTCGTTGTCCGCGCAGGTCGCGGCGCGAGGTGCGAATCTTTACGTGTGTTTTCCGGGAGAGGCTCGGGTCAACGCTACCGCAGATGAACCGCCCTGGACCGAACTCAAAACGCTACCCGACACCGAATGGGAGTTCTCGCTCGCGCCGACGATGGACGATCGATTCGGTGATTTTTCCTTGAATCCCGCGCCGCGGCTCATCGGAGCCCATGCGGGGCGCATGTGGAGTTGTGAGGATCCCAGCACAGGCGATTGGCGCGAGTGCTCGCCCGGCGTGGCGCCACGCTTGCGGTTGATCGGACCTTTCCCCGCCACGGCCGATGCCTTCGCTCTGGCTGACTTGGATCAACGAATACTCGCCGAGGACCCCATGTGCCCGCAACCGGTCGAGCATGCCGGCACTTGCCTCGAGTGGCGTGATTACGCATTTTCGATGGAAACCGGTCTGGTCGATGATCCCTTCATGAAGAGCTGGGACAGCGGGCCGCATGGACTCAAGGGTTATGTTCCGGATGAGTTCATCGATCTCATGGGTGCGCACACTGGGGAGATCTTCTACCTCATCGGCTACCTATGGGCGCCTCGAGCGATGGACATCGAGCTGACTGCGTCGAGTCGCGCCGCACACCGCGTCTGGTTCGATGGGCAAACGCTCATCGATCAGCCGGACGCCATGCCGCCGGGACTGCGTTCCCAATGGAATCTACCGCACTACGATGGCGTGCCACGACATCAGCGGGTGTCGGTTGGGCCAAGCGGAAATCGCCTCGCGATGCGACTCGTACAGCCGGTGGGGCAACGCATACGGGCGTATGTGGCGCCGGCCGCGCCGCCCCCTGGCGTGCCGCGGTTGCGATGGTTTCATGGCGCCGACCAGACACAGTTTAAAGTGACGTTAGAGCCCAAGCCGGGCAGCGTGTGGTTCAAGTGGACGCCGCCGCCCGGTCTGCAAGCCGTCACCCTCCTGCATCGGGGCGCGGCGCGCGCCTGGTTGGGTGGGCTCGAGGGTAGCCGCGAGACGCTCGAGGAGAGCAGCGATCAGTGTCGATCTCGTTTCCGGTTCGAGCCCGGCATGGTACGCAGCGGGTTGCTGCGCGTCGCCGTCGATGCCGCGGACTGCGGCAATCCCGGTGATTTGATCCTCGAGCCGATCGAGTACCACGTCGGCTCTGGAATCATCGATCTGGGTGACTGGACGCAGTCCGGTCTCGAGGCCTATTCGGGCATGGCGACCTATCGCATGACCATGGAACTCGATGCACAAGCCGTCGCAGCACCGCTGGCGCTCGTGATCGGCGACGTGGCGGTCACCTGCGCCGTGCGACTGAACGGAGTCCCGTTGGGGACGCTAATCGGGCCGCCTCTACGGCTGCCTCTCGGTAACGCGGCCGTCATCGGGAGTAATTCTCTCGAGATCACCGTAGCCAATACCCTCGCCAATTTTTATGCGTTCAATCGGCCGACTCCCTATGCCGATCGCAATGAGGTCCGATCGGGGCTGTTTGGTCCGATCCGCCTATTGATGCGCGGTTGACGCGGCGGTCGGCTGAGGGATGCCGGCGATTCGCGCCGCTTTGCGAACGACGGCGAGAGAGGCCGATGGAATGCTGCCATCTTGATAGATGAGCAGATTCACCATGGGCGCCACATGGTAGTGGTGCAGCGCCTCGAGCGTGCGGGCTAGCGCTGTGGCTGATCGCCGGGGCGCGGCCGCTTTGGCGTCGCGCCGCGTATGCACCCATTCTCCTTCGAGCGCGAACATGGTGGCCGACTGCAAGCCCGAGAACTGACCCCGGTCGAAGCGTCCGTCGCCGTCCGGCCGCAATAATCCGTTGAAACTGCCGTCATGGTTCAGGACATCGTTGAGTCCGCCGGGCACCGTTTCCTCGCCGCAGTAGTAATCCTGAAACTCGGTCGCCGATGCGCCATTCCACGAGTTGAAACAGACGGCTCGTTCAGAGTTCCCCGTTTTGGCGGCCCGCTCCAATGCGGCCCAGTCCGGGCTCCGGTAGTAATAATTGAACAGGCCGTCGTCAAACCACCAGCCAGCCAATCCCGTGCCGTAACGCTGCCCCATTTCAGAGACGATCGCGATCCAATTGCCGAAGAAGCGGGCCGGGTCTGAATCCCACATGCGAGTCGCGCGGCTCCAAGCGGGATCCTCGATGGGCCCCAGGTGATAATACAGAAACAGCTTGATGTGCCGTTCGCCGAGCGCCGCGATGAGATCGGCGATCAAGTCGCGCTGCGCGGTACGTCCGGGCAGGATCGCGTCGAGTGCTTCGTTGGGACCCGGAATGTATTGGTCCGAATGCGCGGTGCTGAACACCACGAACGTAGCTCCCGTCGAGGCGACCTCAGCGGCGAATCGTTCCACGGGAAACGCCGCTACCGCCTCGGCGTAAGACCGTTGCGGACCCGTTCGTGGCATGGTGCGCTTGGTCCACGTGAACGCGAGGCCCAAGCGCTCGTGGCCCATCCAGCGCACATCGGAGCGCTGGGCGAGGGCTTCGCGGTGTAGGGCGTCGCGCACCGCCGGTCGTGTGAGTTCCACGCTCAATACCTTCGCGTCGAACGAAGCATGCTCGACCGCGGGCTGCAAGGTGAGAGTGACCGTGTGACGGCCCGCTTCGAGGTGCAGGGGTCGATCGAGGAGATTGCGACTCTCGCCGCCGCGCGGATCAACGTGGAATTGCGTATTCGCCAGCGACCCTTCCGTCGATACCGTGAGCGTCAACGCGTGCCGACTCGTGGCGCTGAGCAGCACGGTCACCGCGTAGTCGTCGCTTCCCGGCGCAATCACCGTCCAGTGCAGCGACTGCTGCGCCGATTGCCAGCCGATGACTTCCTGTTTCAGGTGGGTGATCGGTGCCTGCAACATGAACTCCCCGGTTCGATCCGCGTCCGCGGCGGCGAGAACGTTGATGCCATTGGGGTTGAGACGGCCTGTCGGCGTGAACGGGAAGGGTGTGGCATCGGACGCCGATGCGGCAGGGATCCGCGATCCTGAGTCCAAGTCGAGCGCCGACGTCGGCGCCGCCATGCCGCAAGTCGATGCCAGAACTAATACGAATATGGCGGACTTCTCGCCCATCGATGATGCGCTCCCAGTTACCGCCCGGTCGGCGCCGAACCCCTACGGTCGACCGACGGGTCCGCAATCACACGATTCCAGCGCCCAGTCCAGTGACTTTGCGTTCGCGCGCCTTCTGCTCGCGCCAGCCGCTGTAACGATACAACGCCAGGGTATCCAAGGCGCCACCGGCTTCCATGCGCGCCATCGCGACGATGGGAGTGACGTCGGTACGATAGGCGCGACGCAGCGTCTGGAAGGCCATCATCACGTCGTTTTCCTCCTGGGCATCGTGCAGGCTGTCGCGCTCGACCAAGAGGGCCTTGGTATAGGCGCCGGCGATGGCTTCGGCGGAGGAGAGCATGCTCTCGATGGGATCGGTGACGTTGTGCGACTGGTCGATCATGTAAGCCGGATCGAACCCGTCGCGTGGATTCAACTCCGCTTCGACCAATTCATTGAACACCAAGAATAGCTGGTGCGGATTGATGGAGCCGGAGTCTAGGTCATCATCGCCATACTTCGAGTCGTTGAAGTGAAAGCCGCCGAGTTTCCCGAAGCTGTGCAGACGCGCCACGATCTGTTCGATGTTGACGTTCGGCGCATGATGACCGAGGTCCACCAGGCACTTGGCCTTGGGTCCCAGTTGCTGCGCGGCTAGAATGCTCGAACCCCAATCGGCGATCACCGTCGAATAGAACGCCGGTTCGAACATCTTGTGTTCGAGGAATACGCGCCAGTCGGCGGGCAGCGCGGCGTAGATTTGCCGCAGACTGTCGAGATAACGGTCCAACGCGGCGCCCAGATGCTGTTGCCCCGGAAAGTTGCTGCCGTCGCCGATCCACACCGTCAGGGCTCGTGAGCCGAGTGCCCGACCGATCTCGATGCAATCGATATTGTGACGAATGGCCTGGTCGCGGGCCGACTTGTCGGTCGAGCTCAGACTCCCATTACGATAGGAATACGTCTGACCCGGACGATCCTGAAAGGTGTTCGAGTTGACGGCGTCGAAGCCTAAGCCGAGCTCCGCCGCTTCGGCGCGCAGCGCCGGGTAGTCGCTGACATGATCCCAGGGAAAATGCGGCGAGACCCGGGGCGTGATGCGCGATAGCTGGTTTACGACGGCGCAATCGGCGAGTTTCTCATGGATATTCGTCGGCTCACCGGCGATGGGAAAGCGCGCAAAGCGCGTGCCACCACGACCACTCCCCCAACTCGGCAGTGCCACGGAGAATTGCGCAAGTTTGGCTTTGATGACATCGATGTCGATATAGCGGCGCGCGAGGCTTCTCCTGAGAGCCTCATAGTCCTCGCGCAAGGCCTCGAGACGCTGCGCGTTATGGCTTTGCAGGAGGTCCGTCGAAATCGGTAATGAACTCATGGTGGCAAGGACCTCGGTGTGGTCAGCGGGTGAATGCCTGGGCATTACCCGCATCGACGTTGATGACGTTACCCGTCGATTTGGCCGACGAATGGGAAGCTAAAAAGTAGGTTGCCTCGGCGATATCTTCGGGTAGGACATTAAGCTTCAGCATGGACCGATTTCGGTAGAAGGCTTCCAACTCGTCGCCGGAATCGATTCCGTAGGCGGCCGCGCGTTCCTGGCGCCACTCGCCGTTCCAAATCTTCGAGCCGCGGATCACGGCATCCGGATTGACTACGTTGACGCGGATGCCATGCGAAGCCCCTTCCAGAGCCAGGCATCGTGCCAGATGCAGCGATGCGGCCTTGGCCGACGCGTAGGCGGATGCGTTCGGTGTCGCGGCGAGCGCGTTCTTCGAGCCGATGAAGACGATGGAGCCGCCGTGTTGCAGTTTCATCAAGGGAAATGCCGATCGGCACGCCAGGAAATAGCCTTCTGCAAGCACGTCATAGTTCTTGCGCCAGAGGGCGACGGTCGTGTCCTCGAGCGATGCCGAGGAGGCGATACCGGCATTGGCGACCAGGATGTCGAGACCGCCGAACTCGCGCGCGGCGAGATCGAAGGCGCTTTGTACCGCCGCCTCGTCGGTGACGTTGCAGAGCGCGCTGCGCACGAGATCCGCGCCGAAGCGTTTTGCGAGTTCGGAGCGCTTGGCCTCGAGGCTGGGGGCATCGAGATCGGCGAGCACCACACAGGCGCCTTCCGCCAGGAAGCGGGCCGCCGTCGCCGCGCCGATCCCGCCGCACCCACCTGTGATTAGCGCGATCTTGCCCACGAGCGGCTTCGGCCTCGGCATGCGCTGCAGTTTCGCCTCTTCGAGCGCCCAGTATTCTATGGCGAAGGCTTCCGATTCCGGGAGCCCATTATAAGAGCCCAGCGCTTCGGCGCCGCGCATGACGTTCACGGCGTTGGCATAGAATTCGCCGGCCAAGCGTGCGGTCGTCTTGTCCGCGGCAAACGTGAATTGGCCCACTCCGGGGAGGAGCACGACAACGGGATTCGCATCGCGAATTTTCGGGTCGGACGGAGCGGCATTTCTTGCATAGTACGCCGCGTAGGCTTCGCGGTAGGCGGCAATTGCGGACTCGAGGTAGGTCGTGTCCGTGACTTTCGCGGGATCCAGCGTTAGCGGCGCGATTTTCGTTCTCAAAAAGTGATCCGGACATGACGTGCCGATCGCGGCGAGCCGTGCGAAGTCACGTGAGCCCACGAATTCCAGAATCTCCGGCGTGTCGTTGAAGTGACCAATTTTCGAACCGCTGTCCGACATCAGACCGCGCAGGCGGGGCATCAGTGCCGCCGCCTGCGCCGCCCGTGCTTGCGGTGGCAATGGCGCATAGACTTCACCGCCGAATGCGGGACCTTTGGCAAGCCGCGCATTGAGATAGTCGGCGGCGCGTGCGATGAGATCGATCGTGTTCAGGTAGCAGCCCTTGGCGTCCTCACCCCAGCAGATGATGCCATGGCCGGCTAGCATGACCCCGCGCAGGCCCGGATGAGCGGCCACGTAATCGCGCAGCGTCAGGCCGAGGGCGAAACCAGGCCGCTTCCAAGGCAACCACCCCACCGCATCGCCGTAAATCTCCTTCGTGGCGGCTTCGCCGGCCGACGACGCGGCCAGCGCGATCAATGCGTCCGGATGGACGTGATCCACATGCGCAAAGGGCAAAAAGGCATGCAGCGGCGTGTCGATCGATGCGGCTCGGGGATTCAGGTTGAACGTGCAGTGGGGTAGATACCCCACCATTTCATCCTCGAACTCGATACCGCGGTAGAGCTTCTCGAGGCTATGCAGCTTGTCGAGATAGAGGGTCGAGAAGCCGTCGAGTTTCATCGAGCCCAAATCGCCGCCCGAGCCTTTCACCCACAGGACTTCGATGTCATGGCCCGTGAGTGGGTCCCGGGCGTTGAGCTTCGCGGACGTATTCCCACCCCCGAAATTCGTCACGGTCAGGTCCGAACCCAGCAGATTGGAGCGGTAGAGAAGCAGCTCTTCGGGGCGTAGGGTCGCGGCCGTCGCATCCGACCATCGGGATTGCGGGATCTCATAGGGTGTCGCGATGTTCGGCTTGTCGCCGAGAGCTTCTGGATGAGTTAGCATAGATGAATTGTAATTTTACTGTTGAAGTTAATCAACGCATTTCGGCAGTACAGAATCGATCCTGGGGAGTCGGAAATGAAGGACAAAGCGGTCGTCGTGTTCGACGTCGGCAAGACCAACTCGAAATTGACGTTGTGGAACGACAGGGGTGATTGCGTGGGTCGGGTTACCCGAGCCAATGACCGTCCATCGGGCGCGCATTATCCGATTCTCGACCGGGATGGTATCGAAGCATGGCTCACGGCGACGCTGCGGGAGTTCTCGCGGTTGGCACAGGTGATCGCGCTGGTTCCCGTCTCGCATGGCGCGGCAGCGGCGCTCGTTTACCGCGGGGCCTTGTTCGTCCCACCGATGGACTATGAAGTCGACATTCCCGAGGCAACGGCGCTCGCGTATGCGGATGAACGTGATGATTTTTCGTTGACGGGCTCGCCCCGCCTGCCCCAGGGACTCAATCTTGGCGCGCAACTTCACTATTTGGAACAGCTCACGGGCCCTTGGCCCAAGGACTTGAGCATACTGACGTGGCCGCAATACTGGGCGTGGCGTCTCTGTGGAGTCGCCGCAAGCGAGGTCAGCAGCCTCGGCTGTCACACCGATCTGTGGTCGCCGTTCGAACGTCGCCCCAGTCCCCTGGCTTTGCGGCGCGGTTGGTCGGATCGTTTCCCGGCGCTGCGGCATGCCGGTGAACCGCTGGGGCCGATCACGCCCGAGTGGGCGGCGGCTACGAGTTTGCCCGCCGACTGTCTGGTTTACTGTGGATTACACGACAGTAATGCAGCCTTGTTGGCGGCGCGCGGTCACGAGGAAATCGCGACCCATGACGCGACGATACTCTCGACCGGAACCTGGTTCGTGGCCATGCGCTCCCCCGACACGGCCTTCGATCAAAAGTCGGTGTGCGCGCCCGAGGGACGCGACTCGTTGATCAACGTTGACGTGGAGGGTCGCGCCGTTCCGTCGGCGCGGTTCATGGGCGGGAGGGAAACCGAGCGCGTGGCCGGGCTCGATATCTTCAACCTCACTCGTGGCTATGACCCGCACAGCCTGCATCGGTCGTTGCCCCGTTTGCTGCGCGACGACGTCCAAGTTCTGCCGAGTTTCGCACCAGGATTCGGTCCCTTTCCCGAACGCCGCGGTGAATGGGTCAATGAACCCGCGGACCCGCAGGAACGGCGTGCGGCGCTCGAGTTGTATCTTGCCCTCATGTCGAACGTGGCTCTCGAGCTCATCGGATCGAAGGATCGGATCGTGGTCGAGGGCCGCTTCGCCGAAGCCGAGTTGTTCGTCCGCGGACTCGCCGCGTTGCGGCGCGCAGGGCGAGTTTACATATCCAATGCCGTCGATGATGTCCCCTATGGAGCTCTGCGGTTGGTATGGCCGCGGTTGCCGCCACGCTCGACGCTGGTGCCCGTGAAACCGCTCGAGGTGTCGCTCGACCCGTATGCGGCGCGTTGGCGCGAGCGCTCGACACTGGCTTTGCACTAGACAATTTTGCTAATACCTATAAAATTGTTATTCACCGGCGAAATTATGAGAGTCATGCCCTCATTAGGGCTCCATGCACAGATAGTCAGAATGCCCAAATCCAGAGGTGTTCGAGGTCAATTCGCGTGTCCGTGATCACAGCTTTGGAAACTTGCGACATCCGATTCCCCACCTCCCGCGAGTTGGACGGCTCGGATGCGATGAACTTGGATCCTGATTACTCCGCGGCGTATCTGACGCTGCGAACCGACGCTCCGAACGGTCTTTCCGGCAATGGATTCGTTTTCACGATCGGTCGAGGGAACGATGTGCAGACCGCCGCATGCGCCGCGGTCAGTCATCTCGTGGTGGGGCGTAGCGTCGATGAGATCGTGGGCGACCTCGGCGCTTTCGCGCGTAGTTTGACCGATGATTCGCAGCTGCGCTGGCTGGGTCCCGAGAAGGGAGTCATGCACATGGCGATCGGCGCGGTCATCAACGCCGCGTGGGATATGGCCGCACGTCGCGCCGGTAAACCCGTATGGCGGTTCATCGCGGACATGACGCCGCGCGAAATCGTCGCGCTGATCGACTTCCGGTACATCTCCGATGCACTCACGCCCGGTGAAGCGCTCGACCTCCTCGAGGCCGCCGCGCGCGGCAAGGAGGAGCGTCTGCACACGCTTTTGTCGCAAGGCTATAGGGCCTACACCACCTCGCCGGGCTGGCTCGGTTACTCGGACGAGAAGCTCGTGCGACTGGCGCGTGAGGCGGTGGCGCAGGGTTTCCGCACCATCAAGCTCAAGGTGGGGCTCGATATCGACAACGATGTGCGACGGTGCGGTCTTGCCCGTGATGCCATTGGTCCTGATGTGGGTCTCGCGGTGGACGCGAACCAGCGCTGGGGTGTTGCCGAAGCGATCGCCTCATTGCCGCAGCTCGCGCGGTTCGATATTGCTTGGGTGGAGGAGCCGACCAGTCCGGATGACATCTTGGGACATGCGGCGATACGAGCCGCCGTCGCACCGCTGCCCATCTCGACCGGCGAGCACACGCACAATCGTGTCATGTTCAAACAGTTTTTCCAGGCGCGGGCCGTCGATCTCGTGCAGATCGATGCTGCCCGGGTGGGTGGTGTCAACGAAAACCTAGCCATCTTGCTGATGGCGGCCAAATTCAACATTCGCGTTTTCCCACACGCCGGCGGCGTGGGACTGTGTGAACTCGTGCAGCACCTTGCGATGGCGGACTTCGTCGCGATCAGCGGTCAGAAAGAAGACCGCGCCATCGAGTTCGTCGATCACCTACACGAGCACTTCATAGAGCCGGTGAGAATCCACCAAGGCAGATACCTGGCGCCGCTAGCGCCAGGGTTTTCCGCGGAAATGCGCGCGGAGTCCCTGAACCGCCATCGGTTCCCGGACGGTGCGGTGTGGACGCAACCGGACGATTCGCAACGGCGCGAACTGTGACCGTGATTGTCCTACGTGCCGATCGGTTGCACGCTTGCACGCGACTTTGGGTCGGCGTCAGCCATTAGTCCGTCGGGTAGGGCCAACTCGCCCGTGTGAACACGCCGCCATCGACCCATAGGGTTTGTCCGGTTACGAAGGCGGCAGCGGGGCTCGCGAAGAACAGCACGACACCGGCCACATCGGCCGGGGTGCCGACTCTGCGTAGCGGGGTGATCGGCGACCAGGCGGCGGCGTAGTCGGGCGCCTCCACGGCCGTGCGCTCGGTCGCGATGGCGCCGGGCGCCACGCAGTTGACGGTGATGCCGAACGGCCCCAATTCCACCGCCGCCACCTTGGTGAGTTGTTCGATCCCGCCCTTCGAGGCGGTGTAATCGACCAGCCGGGGGAAGGCGAGTTTGTTGCAGCCGGAGCCGATGTTGACGATGGCGCCGCCACGACCGGACGCTTTCATGAGGCGAGCCGCCGCTTGGGTGTTCAGGAAACAACCCTTGAGGTTGGTGCGAATCACGTCGTCCCACTTGTCCTCGGGCAGATCGAGCAACGGGGACCAGGTTTGCACGCCGGCATTGTTGACCAACAGGGTGGGCGCGTCTCCGTGCCAAGCCACGGCCTTGGCAAAGAAGGCGTCGACATCCGCCTTGATGCCGACATCGCACTCCACTGGCAAAGCACGCACTCCAGCGCCATCGAGTTCGACTTGCAAGCTGTCCGCCGCGGCACGCGAGGCTCGGTAGCTGAATACGACCGCATAGCCGGCGTGGCCCAGTACAGATACGAGGTGGCGACCGATACCGGTGCTGCCGCCAGTGACGATCGCCAAGGGGGAACTCATCGGATGATCACTCCATGGGTTGCTGATTCATTTATCATATATATCTTACTCTAGGTAAAAACCATCGATACCGGAATCTTTGTAGTCCCCAACACAAGCCCAACACAAGCCCAACACAAGCCCAACACGAGCCCTATATGACGACTTCCTCTTCGCCGCCCGCACCGCGCAGGCTTCGCTCACGAGAATGGTTCGACCGGCCCGACCGACCGGATATGACCGCGCTGTATCTCGAGCGCTACTTGAACTACGGGCTGACCGCCGACGAGTTGCGTTCGGGGAAGCCGATCATCGGCATCGCGCAGACCGGCAGCGACCTCTCACCGTGCAATCGCCACCATGTGGTGCTCGCCGAGAGGGTACGCGAGGGCATTCGCACCGCCGGCGGCATTGCGATCGAGTTTCCGGTGCATCCGATTCAGGAGACCGGCAAACGACCGACCGCCGGACTCGACCGTAATCTCGCCTATCTCGGTTTGGTCGAGATTCTCTACGGCTATCCTTTGGACGGCGTCGTGCTGACGATCGGCTGCGACAAGACCACCCCGGCGTGTTTGATGGCCGCCGCCACGGTGGATATTCCGGCCATAGCGCTTTCCGTGGGTCCGATGCTGAACGGCTGGAATGCCGGACAACGAACCGGATCTGGAACGATCATTTGGAAGGCCCGGGAGATGCTCTCTCAAGGAGAGATCGACTATGAGCAATTCATCGACTTGGTGGCTTCCTCGGCGCCGTCGGTGGGCTATTGCAATACGATGGGAACCGCCACGACGATGAATTCGCTGGCCGAGGCCTTGGGCATGCAATTGCCCGGGTCCGCAGCCATTCCCGCACCGTACCGGGAACGGGCGCAGATCGCTTATGAGACGGGTCGGCGCATCGTGTCCATGGTGTACGAGGATCTCAAGCCCTCAGACATCATGACCCGGGCGGCGTTTCTCAACGCCATCGTCGTCAATACGGCCATCGGCGGATCGACCAATGCGCCGATCCATCTTGCGGCGATAGCCCGGCACGTCGGAGTCGAGTTGTCATTGGACGATTGGTCAGCGGTGGGCGGGGACGTTCCCTTGCTCGTGAACATGCAACCGGCCGGCGCCTATCTGGGCGAGGACTATCATCACGCCGGCGGCGTGCCGGCTGTGATGGGCGAACTGATGGCGGCGGGCCTCATCGATGAATCCTGTGTCACCGCGAATGGCCGAAGCATCGGCGAGAATTGTCGCGGTCGACGCAGCCAGTTGCCGGACGTGATCCGACCCATCGGGGAGCCGCTCATGGCACGGGCGGGTTTCGGGGTGTTGCGCGGCAATCTGTTCGACTCGGCGATCATCAAGACCAGCGTCATCGGCCCGGAGTTCCGGCAACGCTATCTGTCCAATCCTCTAGATCCTGACGCCTTCGAATGTACCGCAGTGGTGTTCGAAGGGCCGGAGGATTACCACGCCCGCATCGACGATCCCGCGCTCTCCATCGACGAATCATCGATGTTGGTCATCCGCGGCGCGGGCCCCATCGGTTATCCGGGCGCCGCCGAGGTCGTGAACATGCAACCTCCCAGTCATCTGCTCGAGCGTGGCATCACGGCGTTGCCTTGTATGGGCGACGGACGACAGTCGGGCACATCGGGATCGCCATCGATACTCAATGCATCGCCGGAAGCGGCCGCCGGCGGCAATCTGGCCCTGCTCGCCACCGGTGACCGGGTGCGTGTGGACCTGCGCCGCGGCCGCGTTGATGTCTTGCTGGATGATGTGGAACTCGGCCGACGTCGCGCGCAACTCGTTGCGGCGGGAGGCTTTGCTTACCCTATCTCGCAAACTCCCTGGCAGGCATTGCAACGCGCAACCGTGGGGCAACTGGGGGAGGGGGCGGTGTTGGAATTGGCGGTTGATTACCAGCGTATCGTCGCCAACCGGGGCAATCCGCGCGACAATCATTGAATGGTGGATCGCAAGCCGGTGGGCGCTAGCAGCCTGTCTGACTCATGCCGCACCCTCGTGACGGCGCCCATGAGTCAGACGGCCGCTACGTGGCCGCAATGATCTCCCTAATGCGTGCTCCCAACGTTTCGAGGGTAAACGGCTTGGTCAAGACGTGCATGCCCGGCTTCAGGTGACCTTCGCCGATCACGGCGTTTTCGGCATAGCCGGTGATGAAGAGAATTTTCAAGCTAGGGCGGTTCACGAGGGCGGCGTCGGCGAGTTGGCGGCCATTCATACCGCCCGGTAAGCCGACATCCGTGACCAGCAAGTCCACCTGATGGCTCGATTCAAGGATCTGGAGTCCGGCAGCGCCATGATCGGCCTGAAGCACGCGATAGCCGAGCTCTTGCAGCACTTCGGCGATCAGCGTACGCACGCTCGCTTCGTCATCTACTACCAGCACGGTCTCGCCAGCGCCACGCTGCGCTTTTCGCACGCCTGCGATCGGTTCGAGCACTTTGTCCCCCCCGACATAGCGCGGCAGATACAGGCAGACCCTCGTGCCTTCGCCGGGTTGCGAATAAATTCGGGCCTGGCCGCCAGACTGGCGGACGAAGCCATACACCATGCTGAGCCCGAGGCCGGTGCCTTCGCCGATCGGCTTGGTCGTGAAAAATGGATCGAAGGCGCGCTCGATGACCTCCGCCGTCATACCGCCGCCGGTATCGGAAACGGTCAGCGACACATATTCCCTGGCTCCGAGTTCCAGTTCCTTCGCCTCACAGTCTTCCAGAATTCGGTTGCTGGTCTCGACGGTCAAGGTGCCGCCGTCGGGCATCGCGTCCCGGGCATTGATGCATAGGTTCAACAGTGCATTTTCCAACTGGTTCGGATCGGCCAGAACCGCCCACAAACCGGAGAAACCGACCACCTTGACCGTCACCGCCGGACTCACCGTGCGGCGGATCAACTCGTGCATGCCGTTGACCAGTTGATTGATGTCGGTCGGCTTCGGATCCAGTGTCTGCCTGCGGGAAAACGCGAGCAGTCGGTGGGTAAGCGCTGACGCGCGTTTCGCGGCGGCTTGGGCAAGATCCAAGTAGCGAGGGAGCTCGGTCACCTTGCCCTGACCGAGGCGCACCACCATCATTTCCAGGCTGCCGGCAATGCCGGTGAGCAGGTTGTTGAAATCATGCGCAAGGCCGCCGGTCAGCTGGCCTACCGCCTCCATCTTCTGCGATTGGCGCAGCGTTGCCTCCGCCGCGAGTAGCTCAGCGGTGCGCTCCCGCACCTGCTGTTCCAGCGTGGCGTTCAAATCCGCGAGCGCCCGTTCGGAGTTTTTCTGGTCTTGAATATCGGCGCTGGTGCCGATCCAACGGGTTATTGCCCCATCCGCGCCGCGAATCGGTATGGCGCGGGTGATATGCCAGCGGTACAGGCCGTCGTGGCGGCGAATCCGGTATTCGCACACAAACGGGTTGCCGGCGCTGATCGCCTCCAGCCACCGCGTGGTTGATTGCACGACATCGTCGGGGTGAACCGGCGCCCAGCCATCGGGTTTCATCTCCACCGCTGGGATGCCGCAGTATTCGGGGACGCGGGCATTGAACCAGTCGATCCGACCGTCCGGCAGTGATGTCCAGACCATGCTTGGGATCGTCTGGGCGAGCATCTCGAATTTGGCCGCGGTCTCGAGCGCAGCCTCCTCGGCCTGCTTGCGCTTGGTGATGTCCGCGACGGTGCCGATCAGTCTGGCAATTTTTCCATCAAGGCTGTAGTGCGCGCGGGCGCCCACCTTCAGCCAGCCTTGGCTGCCATCCTTTCGCACCATCCGGCATTCCACATTCCAGTCATTGCCCTGTTCCAGCACGGCGCGGAAGCCCGCTTCGACCCGCTCCCGGTCCGGTTCCGGTATATGGCTTGCGAAGCGCTCGTAGTTCCAGTCGCTCACCGGTGCCGGATAGCCGAAAATTTCGTCGTGCCGTGCCGAGCGGATGGTGGCGCCGGTGAGCGGGTCATATTCCCAGGAGCCGAGCCCGGTGGATTCCATCACCAGGCGCAGCCGCTGCTCGCTTTCGCGTAGCCTGGCCTCGGCGCGGCCGCGCTCGGCCGCCTCCCAAATGCGGGCCGCCACCTCCTCGATGAGCGCTATCTCCCCGGCGGTCCATCGATACGACTTGATGTGGGTGACATAGAGTGAGCCGGTGTAGCGTCCATTGCGCACCAGCGGCGCGGAAATGTGGGCGCGCGTGCCGAGTTTGAGGCCGAACTCGCGGGCGCCCCGTGTGTCCGCCTGCACGTCCTCGTAAACGATGGTCTGGCCCTGGCGCATCTGTGCCGTATGATGTTGCCCGAACAGCGTCAGGGGAAATATGCCATTCACCGGCGGCACGCCGTCCACGTAGCCGTTCGTGATGAGCAGGCTTGCATCGTCCGGCTGCATCTCACTATAGCCGACCCGTGCGGCGCCGAGATGCCGGCCGAGATGGGCCGCAGCGGCGGTTAGAATCTCCCGCGGCTCCGTCAGCGTGCGCAACGAATCCTGTAGCTGGAACAGAAAGGCCTGCCGCGCCTCCGCCAGGTGGCGTTCAGTGACATCCAGTGCGACGGCAACCGCCGCGACGATCTCGCCCGTTTCGCCGCGCACCGGGCCCGCATACATCTCCAAGTCGATGCGGCGGCCGTCGCCGCGCCAGTAAGCCATCGGCTCTGCGTGCACGGTCTCGCCGTGATACAACGCGCGGCGGCTTGGATACTCGGAAAGCGCGTAGGGCGAGCCGTCCTCATGCACGGCCCAACCCCGAAGCCTGGCCTCGGCGCGCGCCAGATCAGCGTCGGGGTTGCCAAGTAGCTCGTCGACGAGTCGGCTCTTGAAGGTTACGCGTCCGTCCGGCGCTTCGACGATGAAGATTGCCGCGGGAATTTGCAGCAGTACGGCGCGCATCCGCTCTTCGTTATCGCGTAGCGCCGCCTCCTGCCTCTTGGTTTCGTGCTGGGTGACGTCGACCGCGGTAATCAGCAGGGTGGCGGAATCGTCCGTGGCGGAGTCGAGCGCGACGCAGGACACATCCCACCATATCGGCTGCCCTGACTCCCGATCAACCACGCTGCGGATGTGCGCATGCCCAGTCTCTTTCAAATCGAGCGACGCGGCGTCTACGAACGCGAAAGCTTCTGTGGCCAATCGGCCTACGAGCACCTCCGCGGCGCCGCGCGCCGCCCGCTGGGCCGCCCTGTTCGCATAGACTATGCGCTGCGTCAGCACGTCTATGACCACCATGACGGCCGGCGTGCGATCCGCGATCTGGCCGATCAGGACGGCCGTGACCGCTTCGCAGGGCTTCGAAGGAGGCATGCCATACCCCGACGCTGACTCATCAACGCTCATCTAATGGATATAACACGCTCCCATGCGAATTGGCATACCGACGAGCACCGGTATGCCTCACAAACGCATGCGCTGACGACGTGGCGTCCACGTGGGCTCGGCCCGCAGCACCCGGATATTTCCGACGCCGGGTAGCGAAATCGCGAGACAGCCATTTTTTTCCGTGAGAGGTAGCGTCTTGCCCTGCAAGTTACCGATCATTCCACGTCATAGGAGATCCTCATGTCCATCATCGATAAGGTCGTCTCAGCGGTTACCCCCTTGGAAAGCGACGAGGCGCGGCGCGAGGCGCGTGCCAAGGCGCACAGCACGGCGCGTCCCGACGATTGGTTGTCGCTGGTATTGCAGCACCATGAACAGATAGAAGCCGCATTCGCGGCCGTGAAGAGTGCGTCGAGTGCCGCGGCCCAAACGGCAGCGCAGAAAAAACTCGGCATCGTCCTCACCGGGCACTCCAACGCGGAAGAGTCCGTGATCTACCCAGCGATGACAAAGGCGGACGAAAAGGGTCATGCCGGAACCGCTTATACGGAGCAGGCCGCAGCGAAGACGCAGATGGCGCTACTCGAAGGTCTCACGCCCATGACCCAGGAGTATCTCGACAAGCTCGAGCACATTCGAGGCGCCGTCTCGCACCATATGTATGAAGAGGAGAAACACTGGTTCATCGAGCTTCACGAGAAAGTACCGCACGCGGATCAAGCGAAACTCACGCAGCGGTATCAGGAGGAGTTCAGCCGATACGTGGGTCGCGATGCGGAGCTCAATGATACCCGGCGCCGCGTGAGCGGCGCGTACTAGCCGCGCATGACGAGGTTGGCGGCGTCCGTGCCGCCAACTTCCTGCAAACACCGCGCGACGCCAAGCGCATCACTGCGCCATGGTCTTCGCCACGAAGCGTAACTTTTCGATGACCGGTCCGGATAGCACGAAGGGATAGGCGTCGGCTAAACCAAGCCCCCGTGTCAGATTATTGAGTACATACGTGAGCGACGCCCATTCGCGTACGAGTTGATCGAAGTCGCTGACGCGCGATTGCGGCGGCTTTGTCGGTATCGACAATGCGGGTTCGCCGACCGTGCGGGGCTGCACCGAGAGTCCGACCGCATGCGCGGTTTCCAGCGCGTCGACCATGTGCATGACATGGGCCCACGTCTCGGCCCAATCCTCCCATGGATGGGTGGTTGAATAGGCGCTGATATAGCTGTCTGCCCAATCGGGCGGTGCGCCCTGTTCGTAGTGCTGTTTCACGGCGGCGCCGTAATCCATGCGTTCATCGCCGAACAGCCGCCGGAATTCCGCGAGTCGCTCGCTGTCGGCGATCAACCGGTCCCAGTAATAATGCCCGATCTCATGCCGGAAATGGCCTAGCAGTGTGCGATACGGCTCGTGTTGTCGCTGGCGCTGACTCTCCCGATACACATCGTCTGCTTCGGCGATGTTGATGGTGATGAGCCCATTATCGTGGCCCGTGAGGACACGACTCCGATCACCGTTGACTGTCACCGAATCAGCGAGAAATTGGAACTCCAAGCCGCGCTCTGGTTCGTCGCGTTTGCTCGCGAGCGGCAGATTGAGGCTCAATAGGGCGTATACAAGACGCCGTTTGGCTGTTTCCAGCTTGGCCCAGGCCGTGTGGCTTTCAGGCAGATCGAGATTGGGAATCATATGCGTCAGGTCGCAGGCCCGGCACAGCAAATCAGAAGTCTCGGCGGCGACTACCCAATTGCACACTCCATGGGTGCTGTAGTTGGCGCACAGTCGGTACGTCGCGGTGCTTTGGCCGGACTCATCGACCGCCCGCCAGGACCCATCCTCTTCGACTGCCAAGGTGACCATCGCCATGCGATCAGCGGCGAACGCCAGCGCTCGCCCGCAGGTCAGGCATTGCGTATTTTCGAAAAACACCAGTGCCTGGCAGGCGGTGCAATGGAACGTTTTCATGGCGCTACACGGATCGCAACGAAGGGCCATAGCCTAGCTGAGCCGCCACCGCCTGAAAGTTACCCACGGGAACGACATGCCGTAGGCGCTTCACTTACACCGTTTTCTCAGGTAGCCGGGGGGCTCGGCGTTCGTGATCGAGTCGCCGCGCGAGCGGCCAAATCGTGACCGCGGCCGCCAGACAGAAGACCATTCCCCCGGGTCCGCCTGGCCGGTCGCCGCTCAGCGACTGCGCGAGGACTCCCGTGGCCAATGAGCCAACCGACATCATCGGCAGCCATACCGCTGAACTCAGTACGGCGAGGCGACCGCCGCCACGGGCAGTCAGTGTAAGACAGCGGCGGATGGGAATGGGCTTTTCGGCGCCGAACGAATATGCGTGTTGTCCGACATCAGGTCCCACGGCGCGGGCGCAAACTCCTAGTACCTCGGGCAAATCTCGCCCGATACATGGGTCCAAAGCGGTTGCCAACGGTGCAGTCGCCACCGCATCAACAACGGAGAATCAATATGGCAAAACTGAGAAGCGTCGCGCACGGCAGCGTGGCTGTGGCATTGTTCATGGTCGCGACGGGTTGCATCGTCGAGCCACGCAACGACTATTATGACCGGGACCATCATCGTTATTACCACGAACATGCCTGGCATGACTGTGGAGATCACGACGACCACTGTCGTTGAGCGCTTTTCAGGACGGCGAATGCGGCAACGAAATCGGCGTCACCTCCACGCGAGCCAGCCCCTGCTTGCGACTGATGCCGATCAGGCGCGCGGTGGCCGGCGACAGATCGACGATGCGTCCCGCCACGTAAGGGCCGCGATCGCGGATGGTGATGATGGCGCTCTTTCCCGTCTCCAGGTTCTTCACTTCCGCCCTGGTGCCCAGGGGGAGCGTGAGACTTGCGGCGTTGTTGCCGTATAGTTGCAGAGGGGAGCCATCCGCCATCTTTTTTCCCGCGTATCGATCCGCGTAGAAGGACGCTTTGCCGAATTGCTTGGAGCCCGAGCGATCCAGGTGGTGCATGTTCCCCGGATCTGTCGTGAACTCAGGCGGCGCCGCAGATTTTGGGACGGACGGCGCACCGACCGGTGCGGCACCCACCAGGGATGCCATGCCGGCGCCGATCCCAACGGCAAAGGCTATGCCGAGGGTAACCGCATTTTTCAGCTTGCTTCGGGAAGAAGATATCAACATACCGATCTCCAGGTTGATGCGGCTGGGTCGATGCGCACGCGGTGATCGCGCACTCGCTGACCTGGCAACGCCGTTGCATTGTTATCGGCCGGTATCATTGCGGATCGACCCGCGGCCCGGCTGTCAGCCGAGCGGCAAAGTTCGCGTCAGCGCAATGCGGTAAGCGAGCGCACCGTCCTCATGCTGCCACCAGCCGGAGCCGCGTGATCTCGCCTGGAACGATGAATCGATTGGGCGGACCCCAGTATCCCGTGCCCCGGCTGACATACACCTGCAGGTTCCGCAAGGTATTGAGGTCGGACGTGAACGGCTGGAAGTAGCGAACGAAGAAATTCCACGGCCAGAATTGTCCACCGTGCGTATGTCCCGACAGCTGTACGTCAAAGCCGGCAGCGGCCGCGGCCGCGGCCGAACTCGGCTGATGGGCCAGCAGGATCTTGGCACCGACGCCGCTCGGCGCGCCATGCAGGGCTGCGGCGGGGTCGCTACGTTGATCCGGATCGAAATGATGCGCGCTGTAGTCTGTGACCCCGGCGAGTATTAGCGACGCCCCGTCATGCTGAACGACTACATGCTGATTCTTCAGCACCGTGAGCCCCAACCGCCTGATTTCCGCGGTCCAGGCGCGTTCTCCGGAATAATATTCGTGGTTGCCGGTCACGAAGTATGCGCCATGGCGCGCAACGAGATCGGCGAGCGGCGCGGTGTGCGCCGCTAAATCGGCTACTGACCCGTCGATCAGATCTCCGGTGACGGCAATGAGGTCGGCGTGCAGGTGATTGACCCGCGCCACGATTTGCGCGACGAAGCCCCGTTTGATGGTAGGACCGACGTGCAGATCGCTGATCTGGGCGATCGAGAATCCCTGCAGCGCTACGGGAAGATTGCGCACGGGAATGTCGATGTCGACGAGGCGAGGCCGTCGGGCAATGATGAGCCCGATGAACGTGAACAGTAGCGTCGCCCCCAATATCCCCCAAGCCGACGGCGTGGTGAGCATCGCAGCTCGTGCCGCGGGCACCGCGAGCCGCGCACCTGCCAGCAACACGTCACGCAGCAGCGTCATGACGAACAGAGTCGAGAAGAAGCCCATGGTCGTCAGACCGACCCAAGCGACGCCGTCCGCCAGCCGACGATTCCTCAAGGTACTCACGCCCACCGATACTGGAATCAGAGCGCAGGCACCTAACAACACCAGCACACCGACGACCTCGCCCATCGTGCCGATTCCCAGCGCGGGCAGCAAGCGCAGACCAATGTAGCCGGGTATTGAGGCAAACAGCCAGACGGGGTGCAAGAACCGACGGCGAACGCTCATAGTGTGGGGCCTTTAAGGCGGGAATCGATTGACGAGGATGCGTTTACTCGGGCGGTACAATGGAACTTCCCGGACACAGACACTGGTGTCGAGCGCGCGTCGCCCGACACGATGCGCTGCGCGCATCATGCAATCAGACAGTCTGCTAGCGCTTGGGTTTGCGAAACTTCAGCACGTAGTTGTCCGCTTCACCGATGGCGAGGTAGCGGTCACGATCCTTGTCCTTCTGGGATAAGGTGGGGGGCAGCGTCCACACGCCGTCGACCCAATCCTTGGTGTCCTTCGGATTGGCGTTGATCTCGGAGGACCCGACGAGAACGAATCCCGCCTTCTTGGCCATGGCCACCGTGTAATCCTGACGTACATATCCGTCCTTCGCCTTCGGATCCTGCGGCTTGTCATTGCGGCCGCGATGCTCTTCGATACCGAGCACCCCGCCGGGCTTCAGCGCCTTGAACGCCGCCGCCAACACGTCATCGGCGTAACCGTCGTCCATCCAGTTGTGTAGGTTGCGGAACGTCAGAACGAGATCCGCCGACCCCGCCGGCGCGATGTCGTAATGACCTGCGCCGAGCTCGGTCTCATGAATCGTTCCCACACGGTCTTTTTCCGCGGCCATGCGCTCGCGCCATTTCTTCACACCCGCATCTTCGTCCGCGTCGCCCGGTGTGGGCAGCGCGACGTAGTAGGTACCGCCGCCTTTTGCGAGGTAGGGGCCTAGGATTTCGGTCCAGTAGCCGCCGCCGGGCCATAGTTCAACCACCGTCATTTTCGGGGCGATACCAAAAACCGCCAGCTCCTCCGCCGGATGACGCGCCTTGTCGCGTGCGACGAACGTGGCGGTGCGGCCTGGATCGGCGACAGCCGCGGTGAGCGCGGCATCCGGCGCGGCTGCTGCGGCGATCCAGCATGCCCCTAGCGCGGCCACGGTGGAGGCGACCAATATCAGACGGGAAATGCGGTCGTTCATGAGCAATCACTCTTTGAGGGGCAAATGGAGACTAAACGCTCTGAACGTACCATCGGAATTCCATGGTTCTTCGCTCATGAGGAGGACATTTTCGCACAAATTAGGGCCACGCTGGCTTGCATGACGGGCAGACCGGTCGGCGTTCGGGCCCTCAGCGGCAGATGGGCGAATCGCTCATTTTGGACGATCGTCCCGGTTGCGCTGCGGCCACCAGCGCTCGAGCATCGCCGCCGCCCAATCCTTGCCGCCGATCCCGAAAGCCAGCGCCAGCGCCAGTACGAGTCCGCCCAGCACGATGAGAAACGTCCGTTGCACGATGTCGCCGCCCACCTCGATCTGGCTCAAGGCGATCATGACGACGAAGGTCATGATGAGGTAGCGCGCGATTTTTCCGAGAATATCCGAGTCGGGAATCTCGGCATCGACGCAGTAGGTGTATACGGCCTCGCCGATGAAGCGGGCGAAGTAGGAACCTAAGACCACCACCAGCATGGCCACCAGGACTTTGGGCGCAAACAGCTCGGCTCGCTGCAGCAGATCGGTGATGTAGGTGAGGCCGAGGCCGTTGAAGGCGATGATCAGCGTCGCGAGGATGACGACCCAGTAGGCGAACAGGCCGAAAAGCGTGGTGGTGTCACCCCGCAAGCCGCCCTGTTGCAGGAAGTGGTCGGTGCCGGCCCGTTCGGTCAGCACGCCGAAGTTCACCGCGCGCAGGCCCTTTTCCACCGCGAATCGCACCGCTTTGGCCAGCAACCAGCCCACCACGACGACCGCCAGCGCCAGCGCGAGACGCGGCAGAAAGATGGCGATCTGGTGCAAGAACTCGCGCGTGGTGTCGAGGAACATGTCGATGCTGTGCATGGAAGCCTCCTGCAGATTCTGAGCGGCGCGCGGCGCATCCATCAAGTGGCACTCCATTCGAGAATGCCCTGCAACGGGATGCCGGCCCACGTGGGTCGATTGGTCAGTTCGTAGCGCAGCTCGTACAACGCCTTCTCGAGTTCGAACAGTCCCAACAAGCCGTGACCCGGAGTCAACGTTGCGTACAGGGAGTGGCGGCTCGCTTCCGCATGGTACGCCGCGAGGAAGGCGGCACGGATCTCGTTCACCCAGCCCTTTGCCAGTGGCGCCAATTTGCCGAACTCGATCTCATCGTGCGCCACACCGCGCAGCGCGCTGTGCTCCGCATAGCTGAACGAGCGCAGCATGCCGGCCACGTCACGCAATGGTGATTGCTTGGCGCGCCGCTCCTCGATGCTTTGTCCAGGCTCGCCTTCGAAGTCGACGATGACGAAATCGTTGCGCGTGACCAGCACCTGTCCCAAGTGATAGTCGCCGTGGATACGGATTTTCTGACCCTGGGATTCATCGGTGGCGCAGGCCTCGAGCCGCGCCAGCAGTCGATCCTGCTGCGCCAACACCGCGTTGGCCTTGTCGCGTTCCGCCGGCGGGATTTGGTCGATACTGGTCTTGAGCAGAGCGAGCGTGCCGCGGGCCTCGCCGAGAGCGCGTTGACGATAGGCGTCGAAATCCGCGCGCGTCAGCGGCTGCGGGTCGAAAGCCGCATCGCCGGTGCTCCTGGTTAACGCGCCATGCAGCTCGGCGGTGCGCTTCGCCAGTGTGCGGATCATCATGAGAAACGCATCATGGGAATTCACGGGTAGTGCGTCCGAGGCCGGCGCGGTGCGGTGCATTTCCAGATGACGGCGCAGATAGTCGAGCGAGTACGTCCAGCCATCGCCTTGATTCGCCACATAGGCCTGCAACATGGCCAGCAGCTTCGTTTGCCCGTCGTTGTCGACATGGTTGAGCATACCCGCGACCGGCGCGCAGTTGGGGTATTTGACCACCTCGGTCAGGTACAGCCCCATTTCCATTTCCGGACTCGCGCCGGCGCGCAACCGACGATAACCCTTCAAGATCAGCCGTTCGCCCATGACCACCACGGTGTTCGAACTGGAGCCCTGCGGTCGCGCCACGGGCAGCGCGGCGAAATCCTTTCCGGCAAGCTGTCCGAACGCGGCGGTCGGCCGAAATTGTAATGTGCCGTGGGCGGTGGCGATATCGCGTTGCTTCGCCATGGCGCCGACGAGGGCGCGGCAAAACGTTTCGTCGGCAAAGGCGTCGCCCATCACGCCGACGTTGGCTTGCTGACGGATTTTGGCAATCGCCGATGTCGACAGATTGCGGACGCGATCCTCGTCGCGGTCTTCCCATGCCAGTGCCAGCGGCATGAAGTAGCTGGCCGGCTCCTCGGGGGTGCCGACTTCCAACAGCGACACCACCCAGCTCACTTTGCCCTCCGTCCACACCACGTGATCGGCGATGCGGGCACGCTCGATGGGCGTGCCCTTGGCGGCATACCAACGCTGGCTTTCGATATAGCGGGGAAGAGTGTCGGTCTCGAATTGCAGCCGCGTCTTCTCGGCCATGCCGATCCGCCACGGCACGACACGGTCGCGGAACAGGCTGCTCCAGCCATCGAACATCACCAACACCGGTCGCTCGTCGATGGAGAAAATCTGTTCATGCCATGCCGGCGCTTCCGCATCGGCGGTGAGCTTGAACCAATAGAAGCCGTGCGCCGACATGGTCAGCAAGTACGGCAGGTCACCGATGGGCGGAAACGCCGTGCGACCCATCATCTCGACCGGGACCCGTCCCTTGAAGGACGCAAGATTCAGTTCGACGGGTTGAGCCGAGCGTGACAGGTTCGCGACGCACAGAATCGCATCGTCGCCGTATTCGCGCAGGTAGGCCAGGATCTTGCGGTTGCCGGGCTTCAAAAATCGCCGTTGCCCGCGGCCGAATGCTTGGCTGGTCTTACGGACCGCGAGCATGCGCTTGGTCCAGCTCAGCAGCGAACTCGGATCCCGCACCTGGGCTTCGACGTTCGTGGACGGATACCCGTAAATCGGGTCCATGATCGGCGGTAGGTAGAGTTGTTGGGGGTCCGCGCGCGAAAATCCGGCGTTCCGATCCGGACTCCACTGCATCGGCGTGCGCACGCCGTTGCGGTCGCCGATGAACACATTATCACCCATCCCGATCTCGTCGCCGTAGTACAGGATGGGCGATCCCGGCATGGACAGCAGCAGGCTGTTCATCAATTTGATCCGGTCGTGATCGTTTTCCATCAACGGCGACAGACGCCGGCGGATGCCGAGATTGATCCGCGCGCGGACGTCCGACGCGTAAGTCGCGTACATGTAGTCGCGCTCCTTGCTGGTTACCATTTCGAGCGTCAGCTCGTCATGGTTGCGCAGGAATATCGCCCACTGGCAGCTATCCGGAATATCGGGCGTTTGCTGCATGATCTCCGTAATCGGGAACCGGTCCTCCTGGGCTATCGACATGTAGATACGCGGCATGAGCGGGAAGTGATACGCCATGTGGCATTCGTCGGCGTCGCCGAAGTACTCGCGCACGTCCTCGGGCCACTGATTCGCCTCCGCGAGCAGGAAGCGGTTCTTGTAGTTGGCGTCGATCGCCGCGCGCAGCTCCTTGATGACCACATGCGTCTCGCGCAGATTTTCGTTGTTGGTGCCCTCGCGCTCGACCAGATACGGAATGGCATCCAGCCTGAAGCCATCGACGCCCATGTCCAGCCAGAAGCGCATGATCTGCAGCACGGCCTGCATTACGGCGGGATTGTCGAAATTCAGGTCGGGCTGATGGCTGAAGAAACGATGCCAGAAGTAGGCCTTGGCGACGGGGTCCCAGGTCCAGTTCGAGCTTTCCGTGTCGAGGAAGATGATGCGCGTACCGAGATATTTCTGGTCGGTGTCGCTCCACACGTAGAACTCGCGCTCCGGGGAGCCGGCCGGCGCCTTGCGCGCCGCCTGAAACCAGGGATGCTGATCGGAGGTGTGATTGATGATGAGTTCGGTCACCACCTTCAGGCCGAGCCGATGCGCCTCCAGCAGCATGGCCCGGAAATCGTCCAGTGTGCCGAACTGCGGATGGATGTTCGTATAGTCCGCGATGTCGTACCCGTCGTCCTTGAGCGGCGACGGATAAAAGGGCATCAGCCAGATCGTATTGACGCCCAGGTCGCGGATGTAGCCGAGCTTCGAGGTTAGACCCTGGAAGTCGCCGATTCCGTCGTCGTTGGAGTCGAAGAACGATTTGACATTGAGTTGATAGATGACGGCATCTTTGTACCAAAGCGGGTCGTCGACCACCAAACCCGATGCGGCCGATTCCAACGGGGGCGATTGAACATCGTTCATGTTCGTCGGCTCATAGGAAGTAGTCGAAGTCTTGTTCGCTGCGCACGTGGCGACGCAATCTGAAGATATGCGCCGGCATGCGTTGCGGGTCGAGTAGCACGTAGTTGTAACGACCTCGCCATTGGAAGCGTTGGTCGCTCAGCAGGTCATGCACCTGAAAGTCCCGGTCGGCATCGATGTCCAAGCGGCTCAAGTCGAGATCGAGCCAGCCCGATTGGGTGTGATGCGGGTCGAGGTTCACCACGGTGAGCACCACATTCTTCGAGGCCGAATCGTGTTTCACATAGGCGATCAGCTGGTCGTTGTCGATGGGGCAAAAGGTCAGAGTGCGATTGGATTGCAGGGCCGTGTTGTCGTGGCGGATCCGGTTGATGCGCGCAATCAGCGGCCACAGGCTATCGGCCCGGTCGAGTGCCCAATGACGTAGCTGGTACTTCTCGGAATCGCGGTATTCTTCGCTGCCGGGCTCGCGTGGCGTACTCTCCATGAGTTCGTAGGTGGGTCCGTAAATGCCATAGTTGGCCGCCAGCGTCGCGGCCAGTACCAGTCGCGCCGAAAATACCGAGCGCAGGCCCGACTGCAGTGCTTCGTGGAGAATGTCGGGCGTATTGGGCCAGACGTTCGGACGAAAATAGTCCCGCCCCGGTCCGCCGCTGAGTTCGGTGAAATACTCGGTGAGTTCCTGTTTGCTGTTGCGCCACGTGAAGTAAGTATAGGACTGGGAAAAGCCCGCTTTGGCGAGCCGGTGCATGACCTTAGGCCGGGTAAACGCCTCGGCCAGGAAGAGCACGTCCGGCTGAGTGCGCTTGATTTCGCCGATCACCCATTCCCAGAACGCGAACGACTTGGTGTGTGGATTATCGACCCTGAAAATGCGCACACCTTGCGCGATCCAGAAATCCATGATGCTCTTCAGCTCCTGCCATAAGCCATGCCAGTCGCTGTTCTCAAAGTCGAAGGGATAGATGTCCTGATACTTCTTCGGCGGATTCTCGGCGTATTGCACGCTGCCGTCGGGCCGATGCTTGAACCATTCCGGGTGCTCGGTCACGTAGGGGTGATCGGGTGCACATTGAAATGCGATGTCGAGCGCAATCTCGATGCCTAATTCCCGGGCCTTGCCGACCAGGCTCTTGAAGTCGTCCAATGAGCCGAGTTCGGGCAGAATGTCCTTGTGGCCGCCTTCGGACGAGCCGATTGCCCAGGGGCTGCCGACATCGCCGGCCGCTGCGGTCAACGAGTTGTTCGGACCCTTACGGTTGACACGCCCGATTGGATGAATGGGCGGCATGTACAGAACATCGAAGCCCATCGCGGCAATATAGGAAAGACGCGCCTCGACGTCGCGGAACGTGCCGTGACGCCCCGCCTCGGCCGCCGCCGAACGGGGGAACAGTTCATACCAGCTGCTGAACTCCGCGCGCTTGCGATCGGCGATGAGCTCGTGAGATTCGCTGACCGCGAGGCTGCGGTCGGCATGGCGCGCGGCGACGATTCCCCGCGCGGGGTCCAGGGCCAGCGCCTTCAGCACCGCGACATCGGGATGATTAGCAGGGTCGCCGGCCGTCTCGCGCAGCACGGAGGCCCAGTGCGCCAGCAGCGTTGCGTCCTCGGCGCCCGCCCGCCGGGACGCCTCATCGATGAGCCCGGCGCCTACCTGCAAGGCGATACGGATGTCGCGAGCGTCCTCGCGCCGCTCCAGTTCGCGCCGCCAGGACTCGAAGTGATCCACCCACGCGCAGACGGTGTAGCGGTAGCGCCCGGGCGCCGGCGGTGTGAATATCGCCGTCCATACGTCGTTCGCCAGGGCCGTCATTTCAACCTCGTAGAGGTCGGTCTCTGCGATGGCTTGCCATTGCAGCACGGTCCGCAGCTTGTCATGTCCGTCGGTGAAGCAATGCGCTTCGATCCGCACGCCTTCGCCGGCGATGCACTTGATCGGGAAACGTCCGCCATCCACCAGCGGCAGAATCGCGTCGATCACGGCGCGACGCCGGCCATTGTCGACGTCCGTCACGAGCGGGTGTGGCGCCGGCTCGCGGTGCGGCTTCGACATGGATTTGGGCGCGGACGGGTCGTCGGCCGCCATCAGGGTTACCGCCGCAGCCGGCTCGGCCGGAGCGGATTTCTCGCCCTTGTTCAGCTTCCGCGTGTCTTTGGCGGCAGCTTTGTCCAATGAGGGTTTTTTCTTCTCAACCATGACCTTCCCAACGCAGCATGACGGTAGCTAATGGCGGCAAGCTCAAATTGAGCGAATCGGTGCGTCCGTGCGAGCCCACCGGTACCGATTCCACGCTGCCGAGATTGCCCCATCCCGAGCCGCCATATTCCAGCGCGTCGCTGTTCAGCAACTCGCGCCATATGCCGCGCTGCGGAACGCCGATCAGAAAGTTTTGCCGCGGCACCGGCGTAAAGTTGATCAACACCAGGATGGGAGCTCCGCCGACACTCTTGCGTACGAAGGCGATAATGCTCTGTTCTGCGTTTCCCGCATCGATCCACTCGAACCCATCGGCTGAAAAATCGATCCGATGCAGCGCTGGCTCGCCGCCGTAAACACGGTTCAGACCGCGTATCCAATTCTGCATGCCCGCATGCTCGGGAAGCGCCGTGACCCACCATTCCAGCTCACCCTCGTGGGTCCACTCCCGCCGTTGTGCGAACTCGCCGCCCATGAACAAGAGTTTCTTACCCGGATGTCCCCACATATAACCGTACAGTGCACGCAAATTCGCGAACATCTGCCAGTCGTCACCCGGCATCTTACCGATCATGGAGCCCTTGCCGTACACGACCTCGTCATGCGATAGCGGCAGCACGAAATTTTCGTTGAACGCGTAGATCAACGAAAATGTGAGACGCCCATGATGATACTTGCGAAACACGGGGTTCTGCTCGATGTATTCGAGCGTGTCGTGCATCCAGCCCATGTTCCATTTCATGCCGAAACCCAAGCCTCCCATGGTAGTCGGTCTCGAGACCATCGGCCAGGCGGTGGATTCTTCCGCGATCATCGAAACATCGGGGTGATCTCGATATACGGCTTCGTTGAGCGTCCGCAGAAAATTTATGGCGTCGAGATTCTCCCGGCCACCGTGCACGTTGGGAATCCATTCGCCCGCCTTGCGGGCATAGTCGAGATACAGCATGGAGGCGACCGCGTCGACCCGTATCCCGTCGATGTGGTATTTCTCGAACCAGAACAGCGCCGATGAGATGAGAAAGCTGCGGACTTCGTTGCGGCCGTAATTGAATATGGCCGAGTTCCATTCGGGGTGGAATCCCTGCCGCGGATCGGCATGCTCGTACAGGTGGGTGCCGTCGAACTCGGCCAGACCGTGGGCGTCATTGGGAAAATGCGAAGGCACCCAGTCGAGAATCACGCCGATGCCCTTGCGGTGTAGATGTTCGATGAAGTACATCAAATCCTGTGGCGTGCCATAGCGCGCGGTGGGCGCGAAATAGCCGGTGGTCTGATAGCCCCAAGAGCCGTAGAAAGGGTGCTCGGTAATCGGCATCAATTCGACGTGAGTGAAGCCCAGGTCGTTCAGGTAGTCCGCGAGCGCGTGCGCGAGTTCCCTGTAATTCAGGAATGCACCATCTTTGCGGCGCCACGACCCGAGGTGCACCTCGTAGATCGCCATGGGCGACTCGAGGCCGTTACGGGCGGACCGCGATTGCATCCAGTCGCCGTCCTGCCAGCCATACTCCAGCGACCATGCCCGGGAGGCGGTGGCCGGCGGTAGTTCGCATAGGAATCCGACCGGGTCGGCCTTCTCGAGAATGCGGGAGCCGTCGCCTGCAACGATTCTGTATTTGTAAGCTTGGCCGTGCTGCACGCCGTGGCACATGCCTTCCCAAATGCCGGACCCGTCGGTGCGGCGGGTCAAGTCGTTCGCGTTAGCGTGCCAGCCGTTCCATTCGCCGATCACCGAGACCGAGGCGGCATTCGGCGCCCAGACGGCGAATCTTGCGCCTCCGCCATCTCCTTCGAGGTGGCAGCCCAGCATGCGGTGGACATTGGCGTTGGTTCCCTCGCGAAAGAGATAGACGTCTTGATCACTGGTCACGGTGTAACCGAGATTTTCGCTGAACTGCCGCTACTCATGGAGACTCCCAAAAATTAGATAGGCAAACGATGGAGAATGCTCCGCGGAGGCAACGTAAGGCCAGCGGTTCAATATCACCGCGCAGCTTAGGCAGCGTGCACCCCGGGTTCCATCCGTCCCCGGCGTAATCGCGTGTAGGATTTGGCTGTCCGTCAATAGTAGCCGGAACCCAATAAACGTTCGAGCATCCCACTACGCCGGCCCTGCAATGTCTCCACCGCAGCCTCTGACTCGGCGGCCGCTGGCCGCACCGCGGTGCCGACGCTATACTCTCGCAACAGCTATGCCCTGTTAGCACAGTTGGTAGTGCGTCTGATTTGTAATCAGAAGGTCGGCAGTTCGATCCTGTCACAGGGCAAGTCTATTTTAACCCACAGTCAACGTGAGCCTGAACCGGGTTTCGCGGCTGCGGAGGCGTGGCCTCCCCCAATCGAGGCTTCTTTGCGCGGATTGTCCCCCGTGACGGGCGAGTTGTACTCCGAACGGATCACAAAATGCGGCGGCGCCGGGTTTTTAGTCCGTTATCGCATCACGGCGGGATCGACGAGCAGCCGCTGGTGCCGAGATGAGTATCGGTGAACGCTGGAACGTTATCGACGCGGTCACTGTCGGGAGGACGATTCAACGGGAGCCGGAACCGAACCTCATGGGACTAACAAAACACTTAGCTCGGTTCCGGTGTCTCGTTGCAGACCCGTGCATTGTTTGCCACGATCGCGTCGATTTGCAAGTCCTGTTTGCTATTTCCCGTGGAACTTTTCAAACTCCGCTGTCGATGAGGTCTGCCGATCGGTAATGAACCTGAGCGGCAAAGAGGTGATGTAGGCAATGTGGATCGTTCAAGTCGCGCTGCGGCGGCCTTACACGTTTCTGGTGATGGCGCTGCTGATCCTCCTCGCGACGCCGCTGGTCCTGCTCAAGATGTCGACCGATATTTTTCCGGAAATCGATATTCCCGTCGTCAGCATCGTGTGGACCTACACGGGTCTGTCCGCCCAAGAAGTCGGCAACCGGATCACGGCGGTCAACGAACGCAGCCTGACCACGTCGGTCAACGATATCGAGCACATCGAATCCGAGTCTCTGGCCGGTTTTTCCATCATCAAGATCTTCTTTCAGAAAAACGCCAACATCGCGACCGCCATCGCTCAGGTGGTCTCGGCCGAAGAGTCGCTGTTGCGCCAATTGCCGCCCGGCATACTGCCGCCTCAGGTTCTCAAGTACTCCGCTTCCAGCATTCCCATCATCCAACTCGGCGTGTCGAGCGCCACCTTACCCGAGCAGACGGTATTCGACGCGGCGGTCAATTTCCTGCGCCCCAGCTTGGTGACGATCCCAGGGGTCGCGATTCCCTACCCCTACGGGGGTAAGACACGCGTCATTTCCGTCGATCTCGACACCGACGCCTTGTTGGCAAAAGGGTTGTCGCCCAACGATGTGGTCAACGCGGTGAATACTCAGAATCTCGTGCTGCCGTCCGGGACGGCCAAGATCGGGGCAACGGAGTACGTTCTGGCCACCAACGGCTCACCCGACACCATTGCCGAACTCAATCGCATGCCGGTGCTCACGCGCAACGGGGCCACGACGTATTTGTCGGAGGTGGCGCACGTGCGCGACGGGTTCTCGCCGCAAACGAACATCGTGCGCGAGAACGGCAAGCGTGGCGTACTCGTGTCCATCATCAAGAACGGCGGCTCCTCGACGTTGGATATCGTCAGCTCGCTGTTGAAGGAACTGCCGATTGCCATGCGCAGCCTGCCGCAGGATCTGCAGGTTACGCCGCTGTTCGACCAGTCCGGTTTCGTCCGCGGTGCCATCACCGGCGTGGTGCGGGAGGCGCTGATCGCGGCGCTGCTGACGGCCGCGTTGATCCTGGTGTTTCTAGGAAATTGGCGGAGCACCTGCATCATCGCGGTCTCCATCCCGCTATCGATCCTTACCTCGATCATTGCTCTGTACCTCATGGGGGAAACGCTGAACATCATGACCCTCGGCGGGCTGGCCCTGGCGGTGGGCATCCTGGTCGACGATGCGACGGTGACCATCGAAAACATCGAGCGGCACCTGCACCTGGGCTCGGATCTGCACAAGGCCATCTTGGACGGCGCCGGCGAAATCGCCATTCCCGCGCTGGTGTCGACGCTGTGCATCTGCATCGTGTTCGTGCCGATGTTCTTTTTGTCGGGCGTGGCACGTTATCTGTTCGCGCCGTTGGCTGAGGCGGTGGTATTCGCCATGCTGGCGTCGTACCTCCTGTCGCGCACCTTGGTGCCCACGCTGGTCATGCTGTTGATGGATCATGCGCCCGCCGCGCCCGACACCGCCCCCAATCTGCTGAAACGCCTGTATCTCGCGTTCGACGCGCGCTTCGAGAAAATCCGGCATGGGTACTCGCTGGTGCTGGCCGCGGTGCTCGAGCATCGTCGCCTGTTCGCAGGGACGTTCGCGCTCTTCTGCCTCCTCTCGTGCGGGCTGGTGGCTCTAATGGGGCGCGATTTCTTCCCCAGCGTCGACGCTGGGCAGATTCGTCTGCATATGCGTCTGCCGTCGGGCACGCGGATCGAGGAGACGGCGCGCGTGGCGGACGAGGTGGAGGCGAAGATTCGCGGCATCATTCCACCCCATGATCTCGGTACCGTGGTCGACAACTTGGGCGTCGCCGTCAGCGGCATCAACAAGTCTTATAGCAATTCCGGTACCTTCAGCAGCCTCGACGGTGAGATACAAATCGCCCTCAACGAAAATCACCAGCCGACGCTCGAGTACATGGAGGCCATGCGGCGGCAACTGCCGCGGGATTTTCCCGGTGTCGAGTTCTTTTTCCAGCCCGCCGACATGGTGACGCAGATTCTGAACTTCGGACTGCCCGCCGCGCTCGACGTCAAGGTTTCCGGCGCCAATGTACATGCCAACTATGAAATCGCCGCGAAATTGATGAAGAAGATCCAAATGATTCCGGGCACGGTGGACACCCATATTCATCAACGTCTGGATCTACCCACTTTGTCGCTGACGATGGACCGGACCCAGCTGCAGCAGCTAGGGTTAAGTCCGACGGACGTGACCACGGACGTGCTGATCTCCACGGCCGGCACCAGTCAGACGTCGCCGGCGTTCTGGTTGAATCCCGACAATGGCGTGGTCTACAACCTGACCGTGCAGTCCCCCCAGTACTCGATCGACAGTTTGGACGCGTTGTTGCGTACGCCTGTGCGGCGGGCATCCGGCGGGCTGCTCGTCGGTCCGCAATTACTGAGCAATCTGGTGAGGGTGGCGCCCGCCGTGCAGGATGCGGTGGAGTCCCGCTACAACATTCAACCGACGATCGACATTTATTCGAGCACGCAGGGTCGCGATCTGGGCGGCATCGCCGCCGACATCGAACGCTTGGTGAGCGAGGTACGGCCCTCATTGCCGCGCGGCGTCGACATCAGGATCGTGGGTCAGGTGCAGACCATGCGGTCGTCATTTCTCGAACTTGGGCTGGGGCTGGTGATCGCGATCGTCTTGGTGTATCTGCTGATCGTCGTCAATTTTCAGTCGTGGATCGATGCGTTCATCATCATCACCGCGTTGCCGGCCGCGTTGGCCGGAATCTGCTGGATGCTCATGCTCACCGGCACCAGCTTAAGCGTTCCGGCGCTGACCGGTGCGATCATGACGATGGGTGTCGCCACCGCCAACAGCATCTTGATCGTGTCGTTCGCGCGGCAGCGAATGGACGAGGGTCTCGAGCCCCTCAAGGCCGCGCTCGATGCCGGGGCGACCCGCATCAGGCCCGTGCTCATGACGGCGATGGCCATGATCATCGGCATGATCCCGATGGCTCTCGGGTTGGGCGAGGGCGCCGAGCAGAATGCGCCGCTGGGTCGTGCCGTGATCGGTGGTCTGCTGTTCGCCACGGTCTCCACATTATTATTCGTGCCGGTGGTCTTCGCCGGCGTCCACCGGCGGCTTGCGAACCGTGAGCGCCCTCGAGGAACCGTCAGCCATGTCTGAGACACATACGCCACGCATCGTCAGAATCGCGAAGTATGGTGCCGCGGGCATAGTGGCGATTCTGTTGCTCGGCGTCGTCGCGGTGCTGGTATTGCGCGCCGTCCGCGCGCGGGACCTCGAGGCGTCCACCGAGGTCCATGCCAAACAGTACGTGTCGACGACGACGCCGAAGGTGAACACCGAGGGCACGCCGGTCACCTTGCCGGGCACGTTGTTCGGGGTCATCGAGGCGACCGTCTATGCGCGCAGCAGCGGCTATGTCGTCCGTTGGACGAAGGACATCGGCGCACCGGTCAAGAAAGGCGAGCTGTTGGCGCAGATCACGGCACCCGAAATCGACCAGCAGTTGAACCAGGCGGAGGCGGCGCAGGCCCAGTCCGCGGCCAGTGAGGCGCTGGCGAAATCCACCGCGGCCCGCTGGCAGAGCCTGCGCGATAAGGATGCCGTCACGCAACAGGATCTGGACGAACGACGGAGCGCGTACCGACAGGCGCAATCGGACCTAGCCGCCGCCGCGGCGAACGTATCGCGCCTGCGTAGCCTGCAAGGGTTCAACAACGTGACCGCACCGTTCGATGGCGTGGTCACCCGGCGCAATATCGATATCGGCGACCTGGTGAATGCCGGTAACGGAGGAACCGGCAGCGCGTTGTTTTCGGTGGCCCAGGTCGATCCGATGCGCCTGTACATCTATGTGCCGCAGGTCTATGCCCCTCAGATCAAGGTCGGTGATGCGGTGACCGTGACTTTGGCTGAGCGGGCCGACGAACGCTACCAAGGCTTGATCGCCCGAACCGCTCGCGCCATCGATACCACCACCAGGACCATGCAGGTGGAAATTCGTGTGCCTAACCCCGAGGGCGCGCTGATCGCGGGTTCGTACGTGCAAGTGCTGCTGCCCATCAAGGGTGACAGCACGGGCATGGTGGTGCCCACCAACGTGCTGCTGTTCCGTCCCTCGGGCGTGCACGTCGCCGTGGTCGATGGGCAGGGGCGCGTGAATTTAAAGTTGGTGCAGCTCGGCACCGATTTCGGCACGGCGGTCGAAGTGCGCAGCGGCCTCGAACTCAGCGATCGAATCGTTATCAATCCGGCCGATTCGCTCAGCGATGGTGACGTGGTGACGTTGACCGCTCCGCCGCCACAGCCAAACTCCGCTGCCCAGCACAGCGCGAGTTGATGGTGGGCATGCGCCGCGTCCGGAAATTCCGACTGGCCGGTTGGGCCATGCTACTGCCGCTGGCCAGCTGCGCCTTGGGTCCGGACTACCGGCGTCCGGCGGCTGACCTGCCGCCGGCCTGGGCACCGGCGGCGCCCTGGCACGAGGCGGCACCGAGCGATGCCACTCTCAAGGGAAATTGGTGGGAAGCATTTCAAGATGCGACGCTGAACCCGCTGGTGGAGCAGGCGCTGCGCAGCAATCAGGATCTCAAGGTGTCGGCCGCCCGTCTGGAGCAGGCCCGCAGTCAGGTCACCGTTGCCGCCGCGGACCTATACCCAACCCTCGATCTCGGCGCATCGGCGGCGCGTGCCAGGATATCCGCGAACCGGCCGTTGTCCGAGTACTCGGTCCCGAATCAGTCGACCGTGCAGAATAACTTCGTCGTCGGCCCCAGCATCAGTTATGAACTCGATCTTTTCGGTCGCGTGCGGCGCGAGGTGGAGGGCTATCGCGCGGCGGCGGAACAGGCGGCGGCCGATTTCGAGAACACGCGATTGATGCTGACGGCCCAGCTCCTCAGCGATTATTTCACGCTTCGCGAACTCGATAGCGAGATCGACGTGCTGACACGCAGCCTGGAGCTCGAGCGTGCCGCGCTGACGTTCATCACGTCGCGTCACGAGCTCGGCTATGCCACGGGCCTGGATCTCGCTCAGCAACAATCGCTGGTGCAGAGCAGCGCCGCGCAAGTGGAGCTGCTCCGGGTTGAGCGCGCACAGAACGAGCATGCGATCGCCACCCTCGTGGGCACCCCGGCGCCCGGTTTCAGCATCGCACCGCGGGTCGCGGCCGGTAACCCACCCGACCTGCCCGTGGGACTGCCGTCCGATCTGTTGCAGAGACGCCCGGATGTGGCGTCCGCGGAACGAGCCATGGCCGCCGCCAACGCGCGCGTCGGCGTGGCACGAGCCGCGTATTTTCCGACGCTAGAGATGATGCCCGCCGTGCCCGGCTTGGGCTGGCAAAGCAATGCGATCTCCACGCTGTTCAACGCCCCGAGCGAACTATGGGCGGTCGGCCTGTCGGCCACTCAGACACTGTTCGATGCCGGTAGAACCCGCGCCAACGTGCGCATCGCCGAACAGGATTACACGGCCGCCGTGGCGGCCTACCGCCAGACCGTGCTGCGCGCCATGGAAGAGGTCGAGAACGGCATTACCGGGCTTGCCGCGCTCGAGCGGGCACAGGCGCAGGCCGAGGCCAGCGTCGAGAGCGCCCAACGCGCTTACGAAATCGCGAACGATCGGTACATGGGAGGCGTCTCGGTTTATCTCGACGTGCTGACCGCGCAGCAGGCCTTGCTGAGCAATCAGCGGCAGGCGGTGCAGATTCACGGCCAGCAATTCTTGGTGACCGTCTACCTGGTCAAGGCGCTGGGCGGCGGGTGGCGGAAGGCCGACCCCAAAATGTCTAGCGAGAATTAATCTGGTATGTACACTGCGTAGCCATCATGACAAGCGCATCGGAAACACGTCAGTACCGTTATTACGATTTCGTGATGGCCGCGTACGTCTGCATTTTGCTCTGTTCGAATCTGATCGGTCCGGCCAAGGAGACTTCGATCGACGTGCCCTTGATCGGCACGGTCACATTCCTGGCCGGCGTATTGTTTTTCCCGATCTCGTACATCTTCGGCGATATTTTGACCGAGGTGTATGGCTACGCGCGCGATAGACGGGTGGTGTGGGCGGGATTCGCCGCACTCGCGTTCGCCTCCATCATGGCGGCGGTGGTCGTGCATCTACCGCCGTCGAAGAGTTCGTTCGGCAACCAGGCGGCCGTGGAGGCGATCTTCGGCAGCACGCCGCGCATCGTGTTGGCGTCGATCATCGCGTTTCTGTGCGGTACTTTCGTCAACAGTTACGTACTGGCGAAGATGAAAGTGTGGACGCGCGGCCGTTGGCTGTGGACGCGCATCATCGGCTCCACCTTGTGCGGCGAACTGGTGGACTCCGTCCTATTCTATGTGGTCGCCTTCTACGGTCGGATGCCGCAGTCGGAGCTGATTGGGCTGTTGTTCACGCAGTACGCGTTGAAGAGCGGCTGGGAGATCGTGGCCGCACCCCTGACCTATCGGGTGGTGGCTTTTCTCAAGAAGGCGGAAAACGAAGATTATTATGACACCGCCACGAATTTCACGCCGTTCTCCTTGACGCAATGAGGTCGCTCTTGTATCCGTGCGCCGCACGCGCCTAGGATAGAGCATGAGTGAACATCCCAAGATCGTTCTATTGGATCGTTTCCAGACCGGCGAATCGGCCAATCCGTCGCCCGAGAAGATCCTATCCGGTATTCCGCGCACCCGCGTGTCGAATCAATACGCCGACGGCACACAGCAGTTCTTTTGCGGAGTGTGGAGCAGCACCAGCGGCAAATGGCGCATACGTTACACCGAGCATGAATTCTGTGTACTGTTCGAGGGCCGCGTGCGCCTCGAATCGATTCATGGCGAAAAGCACGACCTGAAGGCGGGCGACGCGTTCATCGTCCCCGCGGGTTTCGAGGGGACTTGGGAGGTGGTCGAGCCGTGCAAGAAATGGTACGCCGTCTTCGAAGGCAAAGCTGAGCCTGTCTGAGTCATGACGAGCCTATCGCCCGGTGGTCAGCGCTCGTGATGCCCATGAGCTAAGCTGCCATCAGCCGTCCGCCACCCCCTACACCTTAAGGCCACCGCCCGTCACGCGGTCGTGCGTATCACGTCGGCGAGCGTGCCCATCAACTGCGCGATCTGCGCAGGCTCGATGATGAGCGGCGGCGACATCGCGATCACGTCGCCGGTCTGACGCACCATCACACCGCGCTCGAAACACTCGACGAAGACATCATAGGCGCGTCCGCCGGGCTTCCCCGGACGCGGTTCCAACTCCACCGCGCCAATCAAACCGAAATTGCGGACGTCGATGACATTCGGGATGCCGCGCAGCGAGTGAATGGCTTCCTCCCACTGGGAGCCGATGGCGGCGGCGCGAGTCAGCAGACCCTCTCGCTCGTAAAGGTCGAGCGTCGCGAGCGCCGCGGCGCAGGCCGCCGGATGCGCCGAATAGGTGTAGCCGTGAAACAGCTCGATGACGTTCTCGGGACCTTGCATCATCGCGTCGTAGATCTTGCGCTGCGAGAACACCGCGCCCATGGGGATGGCGCCGTTGGTGAGCCCCTTCGCCGTGGTCATGATGTCCGGCGTCACGTCGAATACCTGGGAGGCAAACGGCTTGCCGACTCGGCCGAAGCCTGTGATGACTTCATCGAATATCAATAGAATATCGTGTTTGTCGCAGATCTCGCGCAGACGCTTCAAATAGCCCACGGGCGGTAGAATCACCCCGGCGGATCCGGAAATCGGTTCGACGATGACGGCTGCGATGGTCGACGCGTCATGCAGCGCTATCAGCCGTTCCAGTTCGTTCGCGAGATGCATGCCCCAGTGCGGCAGGCCGCGCGAAAAAGCGTTGTGCCCAAGGTCCAGCGTATGCGGCAGATGATCTACCCCGGGCAGCATCGAGGACGCATAAATCTTGCGGTTGTTGACGATGCCGCCCACCGAAATGCCGCCGAAGCCGACACCGTGGTAACCCTTCTCACGGCCGATGAACCGTGTGCGCTGACCCGCGCCACGCGCTCGGTGGTAGGCGATGGCGATCTTCAACGCGGTGTCGACGGACTCCGACCCTGAGTTGGTGAAAAACACCCGGTCCAAGCCCGGCGGTGCCAGTTGCGCCAGTCGATTAGCAAGCTCGAAGGCCATCGGGTGGCCCATTTGAAACGTCGGTGCGAACTCCATGGTGGTGAGTTGCCGCGCGACGGCATCCGCGATCTCCCGTCGCCCGTGGCCGGCATTCACGCACCAGAGGCCAGCCACGCCGTCCAGCACCTGGCGTCCCTCCGGGGTCCAGTAGTACATGCCTTCCGCACGCGCCAGCAAGCGGGGATTGGCCTTGAACTGCCGGTTGGCCGTGAACGGCATCCAGAACGCTCCGAGTTCCTCCTGCGAGGGGGCCGGCGTGAGCTGCGGTGAGACGGGCGTGATGCGGGCGTTCATGGAGCGGTCCTTCGAGAGTGACGTGCTTGGATGAATCAAGGCTCGGATGATAAGGAAAATCAACACCAACCTCAATTTTAGCCCATAATTCCTGCCAACTGTTTAATATAATCGACGCTATGAGCTTGGATGTGGGTAGTCATTTGAAGTCGGTCCGGCAAATGTACGGGCTGTCGCAGCGCGAGTTAGCGAAGCGGGCCGGCGTCACGAACGGCTTGATCTCGCTGATCGAACAGAACCGCGTCAGCCCGTCGGTTAGTTCGCTCAAGAAAGTGCTGGATGGCATCCCAATGGCGCTCGCTGATTTTTTCACCTTGGATCTAGCGGGCAAGCCGCAGGTATTTTTCCCGCGCGACGAGTTGGCGGATATCGGTGCCGGCAAGGTGGAATTGCGCTTGGTCGGCGGCCGTCTGGGCACCCGCAGCATGTCCATCCTGCACGAACGCTACGCGGCAAACGCCGATACCGGAGAGGAGATGCTGTCGCACGCCGGGGAGGAGGGGGGCGTGATCGTCAAAGGCAGGATCGAATTGTCGGTCGGCGGCGAGTCCCGTGTCCTCGAGGCCGGCGATGCGTACTATTTCAAGAGTTCGCTACCACATCGATTCCGCAATCCCGGCCGCGAGGAATGCGAGCTGGTGAGCGCGAGTTCGCCGCCCACGTTTTGACCAGCCAGCCGGAGCCTGTCTGAGAGATACAACCGAGTGATGCAAGTGAGCGGCGGCGTCGGGCCGTCGCCGCGTCAAGCCATCATCGGTGAGATAAGGCTGCCTGGCTTGAGGTAGCATAGCCCCATGAGCACCGTAACCGTGGCGGCCACTCAGATGGCTTGTGGCTGGGATCGCGACGCCAATCTGGCGCGCGCTGAAAAATTGATCCGCGAAGCGGCCGGACGCGGCGCGAACATCATCCTGATCCAGGAATTGTTCGAGACGCCGTATTTTTGCAAGGACCATGCGACACAGCACTTCGAATTGGCCAAGCCGCTCGAGGGCCATCCGGCGGTCGAGCATTTCCGCGGGCTGGCGCGCGAACTCGGCGTCGTGCTACCCGTGAGTGTGTTCGAGCGCGCGAACACGGCGTTCTTCAACTCTCTGGTCATGGTCGATGCCGACGGCGCGGTGCTCGGCAGCTATCGGAAGTCGCATATTCCGGAGGGGCCGGGATATCACGAGAAGTTCTACTTCTCGCCCGGCGATACCGGCTTCAAGGTGTTCGACACCCAATTTGCCCGCGTGGGCGCGGCGATTTGCTGGGATCAATGGTTTCCCGAAACCGCGCGCTGTATGGCGTTGATGGGTGCCGAGATTTTGCTGTACCCGACGGCCATCGGCTCCGAGCCGCAGGAACCGAGCTTGGATTCGAGCGCCCATTGGCAGCGCACCATGCAGGGTCATGCGGCCGCCAACATCATGCCCCTGGTGGCATCGAATCGGATCGGCACGGAGAAGGGTGAGCGGTACACCATGACCTTCTATGGTTCATCGTTCATCGCGTCGCCCACCGGCGAGAAGCTTGCAGAGGCCGATCGCGGCAGCGAGACCGTGCTGACGGCGAGCTTCGATTTGGATGCGGTGCGCCGCTATCGCGAGGCGTGGGGTGTCTTTCGCGACCGGCGTCCCGATCTGTACCGCCCACTGCTGTCGCTCGATGGACGCGACTGAGGCGTCAACCCTGCCTCGAGACCGGGAGTTTGCCGGTTCAGAGTGCGCAACGAATGTACATTTTCACGTCCGCTGATCGCAGGCAAATTGCCGCCGCGAAGCAATCCGCTGTCCAGATCGTCGGCGTCGCATGAGCGACGATAACGTGCGTTACTGGATCGCCACCGCACCGGTGGGCGCGGCCTCGGTGCTGGCCGAGGAGCTGGCGCAATTCGGTGCGAGCGACATCCGCGAGCGCAGTCACGATGTGAAGTTTCAGGGTACGCTCGAGGTGGGTTATCGGGCGTGTCTATGGTCGCGCGCGGCGACGCGTGTGCTGCTCAGTGTCGGTTCGATCGACGCGAGCACCTCTAAGAATCTCTTCGATGCCGTGAAGCGTATCGACTGGCGCGAACATCTGGCGCCGGGAGCCACGCTGGCCTGCGATTGCAGCGGTGGCAATGAGTCCATCAGACATACCATTTACGGCTCGCAATTGCTCAAAGATGCGGTGTGCGAAAGCTTGCGCGATGCCACGGGCGAGCGTCCGGATATCAAGCCGGAACGCCCCGACGTGTTGCTGCATCTGCATGTCGAAGGACCCACGGCGCTGGTATCTGTGGACTTCTCCGGTGAGAGCTTGCATCGGCGCGGTTATCGTCACGAGGCCGGGCGCGCACCGTTGAAGGAAAACGTGGCCGCCGCGGTCTTATTGCGCGCGGGATGGCCGGCGATCAACGAACGCGGCGGACTGCTCGTCGACCCCCTATGTGGGTCGGGAACCTTGGCTATCGAGGCCGCATTGATCGCGGCGGATGCCGCGCCGGCGCTCGATCGAGACTATTTTGGATTTACCGGTTGGTCCGGGCACGATGTGCCTCTGTGGGAACGGCTGTGTGCGGAAGCGCGCGTGCGCCGCGCCGCGCGTGCGCCACGGCGTTGCATCCTGGGCTCCGACATCGATGCGGATGCGGTGCGCATGGCGCTCGGCAACGGCGAACGGGCCGGGGTCGCGGATTGGGTGCATGTGGAGAAGCGAGCGCTGGGCGATGTCGTGAGACCGGCCGGCGAGCCGGGGTTGGTCGTGAGCAACCCGCCTTACGGCGAGCGCATCGGCGCCGCAGCGGGCCTGACCGAGTTGTATTCCGAACTCGGACGGGTGTTGCGCGAGCGCTTCCAAGGATGGCAGGCGGCCGTGCTGACCGGCAATCCGCCGCTGGCACGAAATCTCGGTGTCTACGCCCGGCGGACGCATCGCTTTTTCAATGGCACGATCGAATGCCGCCTGCTGCGGTTCGATTTGAACCCGGAGAGCGAGCAACGACCCGCGGAGTTGGTGCGCGCGGATTGGTCGAGCAGACCGGGCGCCCAGATGTTCGCCAATCGTCTGCGCAAGAATTTAAAGTCTTTGGACGCCTGGGCCGCACGCGAGCATATCGAGTGTTTCCGTGTATACGATGCCGACATGCCGGAATATGCGTTCGCCATCGACCTGTACGGCCGCGAATCGCGCCATGCGTATGTGCAGGAATACGCACCCCCAAAAACCGTGGATCAAGAAAGTGCGCGCGAGCGGCGCCGTGAGGTGCTGGCCGTGCTGCCGGAGGTGCTGTCGCTGCCCGTGCAGCAGGTGCATTCGCGCCTGCGCAAGCCGCAGAAGGGGGCCGAGCAATACGAAAAACGCGAGAGTTGGGCGGAGCGACACGTGGTGCGCGAAAACGGCCTGAAATTCTGGGTCAATTTCCGGGATTATCTGGACACGGGATTGTTCCTGGACCACCGGATCATGCGGCGGCTGCTGCGCGACTGGGCCAAGGACACCGATTTTCTGAATCTATTCTGCTACACGGGCAGCGCGACGGTATACGCGGCGGCGGGCGGTGCTCGTTCGACTTGCAGCGTGGATCTGTCGAACACCTATCTCGATTGGGCTCACGAGAATCTGTTGCTCAATGGTTTCGGCGGCTCCGAACACGAGCTTTTTCGTGACGATTGCCTCAGCTGGCTGGAGAGCCAGAGCGTCTGGGGGCCGCGCTTCGATCTGATCTTCGTGGATCCGCCGACGTTCTCGAATTCGAAGCGCATGGAGGGGGTGCTCGACGTACAGCGTGATCACGTCGGTATGATCCGTCGCTCGTTGAAGCTCCTGCGGCCGGGTGGCCGGTTGGTCTTTTCCACCAATTACACCCGCTTCAAGCTGGACTCCGAGTCGCTCGCGGACCTTTCGATCCAGGACATCAGCGCACAGACCATCCCGAAGGATTTCGAGCGCAATGCGCGGATCCATCGGTGTTTCGTGGTGCGGTTCAATGCTTGAGCCGTTGGCGGTGTTGCCGATGGTGGTCGCCACAATCGCGCGACTTCCACCGCGCGGCGCAGACTCATGCGGAATACCCACTCAAATAATGCCGGCGCGTCGATCGATCGGATCAAAGCAGATCGCGCAACCGGTAATACAGCATGGCGAGCACCAATGAAGGCCGGCGCAACACGGCGCCGCCCGGAAAGTCGCGATGCGGAATGCGAGCGAATACATCGAAGCTCTCCGCCGTCCCGGCGATGGCCTCGGCCACGAGTTTGCCGCCAAGTCCGGTCAGCGACATGCCGTGACCGGAAAATCCCTGCAGATAGAACACATTCGGCTCGAGGCGGCCGAAGTCAGGGGCGCGTGTCAACGTGATGTCGAGAAATCCGCCCCAGGCGTAATCGATGTGGGCAGCCTTGAGGCTCGGGAACACCCTCACTAAGCGTTTGCGCATCGACTCCGCCAGATGCGGCGGTTGCAGGGCGCTGTAGCTCACCCTGCCGCCGAATAGCAGGCGGTTATCGGCGGACAAACGAAAGTAATCCAGAATCCAGTTGATGTCGGCAATGGCCGCATTGCTCGGCAGCAGCGCCCGTACCTCTGCGGTATCCAGGGGCTCGGTGGCGATCATGTAGGTGCCGACGCCCAGGATGCGCCGCGAGAGAGCGGGTGCGACCGAGCGCAGGTAGGCGTTCCCACACAGGATCAGGTGGTCGCAACGCACCGTTCCCTGCGCGGTGCGCACCGTGACCTCGCGCCCGCTCGTGTAGCTAGTCACCTGGGAGTTCTCGAAGATTTTGACGCCCTCGGACTCGGCGGCGCGCGCCAAACCCGCGGTGTACTTCAGGGGATTGAGGTGCCCGCTGCGCGAATCGATGAGCCCGCCGAGATAGAGATCGCTGCGGACGTGCTCTCGTAAACGGTCGCGATCCAAAAGCGCCGTCGAGCGATAGTCGTATTCATCGTGCAGTTCGCGCAGCCATTCCTCGAGCTCGCGCAGGTGCCGCGGCTTGGTGGCGACATGGACGTGATTCGGCCGGTAATCGCAGTCTATGGCGTATTCCTCGAGCAACGCTCGGGTACAGTCGAGTGCTTCGACGGAGAGCTTGAACAAACGGTGAGCGTCATCGCTGCCGACCTGGGCCTTCAATGCTTTCTGGCTTGCGGCGAGTCCAAAGATGGTCTGGCCGCCGCTGCGCCCCGATGCGCCGTAGCCCACGAAACGTGCCTCCAGGAGGGCCACCCGGTAGCCGCGCTTGGCGAGGTGCAGCGCCGCGGAGAGGCCCGCGATACCGCCGCCGACCACCGCAACGTCCGCGCGCTGATCTCCCTGCAGGAGGGGGCGTGGGGCATGCGTCGGCTCCCCGAGGGTCGCGGCGTAATAGGAGGGAGCGGCAGGGAACGATAGGCGCAAGAGAACCTCAACTTTAAGGCGGAGTGTTTAAAATGTTATGCCCATTGACAGGCTAGGGTAGCTATGAGCCTACCGGTTAAATTGACCAAAGTGCAATATTGGCGCGATGCACCAATCAATGCTAAGTCTTGGAAATGCCTAAATCTTAGGTAAATCTGCGAGGCAGGGTGGGACGCGCGAACGCCAGTGTGGTGTAATACCCTCGTTAAGGAAGCCTGCACGTCCAAGCAGGTGTTTAATATATTGAACATGCCGCGCTTGCCGCTCATCGGAATTCCAGCCGACCGCCGGCTCTATGGGAAGCAGTACTTCCACATGGTCGGCGAGAAATACATACAAGCCGTTGCCGTTGGTGCGCGCGCCATGCCGCTGCTCGTACCCGCGCTGGGGTCGGAGCTCGATCTGCCATCCTTGTTGGATGCCTGCGACGGATTGCTGCTCACGGGGAGCGCATCGAATGTCGAACCACATCACTACGGAGGACCGGCAAGTGAGCCGGGAACGCTACATGATCCAGATAGGGATGCTACGACGCTTCCGTTGATTGCTCAGGCGATTGCCGCTGGGTTACCGGTACTGGCGATATGCCGCGGATTTCAGGAAATGAACGTTGCCTACGGCGGTACATTGCATCAGCGTCTGCAGGACGTGGCCGGCTACAGCGACCACCGCGAGGATGAGTCCGCGTCGCTGGAAGTGCAATATGCGCCGGCGCATGAAGTGCTATTGGAGCCCGGAGGCGCGTTGCAAAAGATCGCCGGACGGGACCGCCTGCAAGTCAATTCCCTGCACTGGCAGGGAATCCGCACCTTGGGTGCCGATTTGCTGGTCGAGGCTCGAGCGCCGGACGGCGTGATCGAGGCATTCCGGGTGAGCCAGGCATCGAGTTTCGCACTCGGAGTGCAATGGCATCCAGAGTGGCAGTTCAAACAGAATCCATTTTCCAGCGCGCTGTTCGCTGCCTTCGGTGAAGCAGCTAGGGCACGCGCAGTTGCAAGGTGATTTATGGCCAGCACGATTCAACAGTTTTTGAAAGAGCACGGTATCTCGGAAGTCGAGGCGATCATTCCGGACATGGCGGGCGTCGCGCGCGGCAAGCTCATGCCGGCCGAGAAGTTCGCTGAAGAGGAGGGCATGCGCCTGCCCGAGGCGATCTTCCTGCAAACGGTCACGGGCGATTATCCCGACGACCAGAGTGCGATGAACCCATCCGACATCGACATCGTGCTCAAGGCCGATCCAAAGACGGTGCGCGTGGTGCCGTGGGCGGCAGAGCCCACGGCCCAGGTGATCCACGACTGTTTCTATGGGGACGGCAGACCGGTCACGATGGCGCCGCGATACGTCTTGCGGCGGGTGCTCGAGTTGTACGAAGGGCATGGCTGGGAGCCGGTGGTCGCGCCCGAGTTGGAGTTCTTCTTGGTCGATCCGAACATCGACTCGGACTATCCCTTGAAGCCACCGGTCGGCCGTTCGGGTCGGCCGGAAACCGGCCGACAGGCGTACAGCATCGCCGCGGTGAACGAATTCGACCCGCTATTCGACGACATGTACTCGTTTTGCGATGCGCAGGACATCGAAATCGATACGTTGATCCACGAGTCAGGCGCGGCGCAGATGGAAATCAATCTGTTGCATGGTTATCCCATGAGCCTCGCGGATCAGGCGTTCCTGTTCAAGCGCACGGCGCGTGAAGCCGCCCTACGGCACAAGATGTATGCGACCTTCATGGCCAAGCCCATGGCCAAGGAGCCGGGCAGCGCGATGCATCTGCACCAAAGCATCGTCGATACCAAAACTCGCAAGAATATTTTCAGCAATCCCGACGGATCGCCGTCATCCTTGTTCTTCGGTCATATCGCCGGTCTGCAGAAATACTTGCCGGGCGCCATGTCGCTGTTCGCGCCCAACGTCAATAGTTACCGGCGCATCAGCCGCTACTCGTCCGCACCGATCAACGTGCATTGGGGTTACGACAATCGAACGGCCGGGCTACGGGTCCCCATGTCCGGTCCGGAAGCGCGCCGCGTCGAAAACCGTGTGGGCGGAGCGGATGCGAACCCCTATCTCGCCATTGCCGCGTCCCTCGCCTGCGGCTACCTCGGCATGGTGGAGGGTCTGAAGCCGTCCGAACCGATTTCCGGCAGCGCCTACGACCTGGCCATCGCGCTGCCCCGGACGTTGGCGGAATCGCTGCGCCTGCTGCGCGAGTCGAAGCCCCTGGTGGACCTCTTCGGCGACCGTTTCGTGCTGGCATACACCGCGGTCAAGGAAGCTGAGTACGAGACCTTCGCGCAGGTCATCAGTTCCTGGGAACGGGAACACCTCCTCCTCAACGTGTAGCATTTGGGTCTGTCCCCGGCGCCCGACCTACGATATAAAGTAGTGGTGGGGTCGTTCCGCGCGCCGCGCGTAGATTAAGGGGATACCGGTTTGACATTCAGCCTTCGTCTGACGGGCATGGTGCTCGCTTGCAGCTTTTTCCTGAGTGCGTGTGGCGGCGGCAAATCAGGCGGTGAGGGCGAGTCGGCTGGGAAGACCGGCGACCTCGAGTCGGGCAAGGTGCTGAACCTGTACATCTGGTCCGATTATCTCGCCCCGCATGCGCTGTCGGATTTCGAAAAACAGACCGGCATCAAGGTGAATGTCTCGTATTTCGACACCAACGAGACGCTCGAAACCCGGCTCCTGGCCGGCCATAGCGGGTTCGACATCGTGGTGCCGACTGCCTCTTATTTCGAACGGCAGATAAAAGCCGGGGTGTACCTGTCCCTCGACAAGGCAAAGCTGCCCAATCTCGAGAACATGGACCCCCAGCTCATGTCGAAGGTGGCGTTGCACGATCCCGGCAATGCGCACGGCGTGATCTACACCTGGGGCACCAACGGCATCGGCTACAACGAGAAAATGGTGAAGGCGCTTTTGCCCGACGCGCCGCTCGATAGCTGGCGGCTGGTGTTCGACCCCGCGGTGGCCTCCAAGATCGCAAAGTGTGGAATCAGCGTGCTCGATTCGCCGGCTGAGATGCTGCGCGCCGTGCTGAATTATCTGGGTCGCGACCCCAATTCGCAAAAGCCGGAGGACCTCGCCGCCGGTGAGGCCACGCTCGATGCGATCAGGCCCTTCATACGCAACATCAATTCGTCGGAATACATCGAGGCTCTCGCCAATGGCGATCTGTGCGTGGCCGTGGGCTACAACGGTGATGTGCTGCAGGCCCGCGATCGGGCCCGCGACGCGGGCAAGGGTATCGACATCAAGTACATGGTGCCAAAGGAGGGTTCGATTCTGTGGTTCGACATGCTCGCCATTCCGAAGGACGCACCGGATCCTGGCAGCGCTTACGCGTTCATGAATTACATGATGACGCCGCAGGTGAGCGCCGACGTGTCGGATTTCAGGCGCTATGCCACCGCCAATACCGCCGCCCAGCCGCTGGTCGAGGCCGCGGTCCGCGACGATCCCGGGATCTATCCGCCGCTGGAACTGCGCCAGAAGTTGTCGGTCCAGCTCGCGGATTCGCCCGACCAGACGCGCGCCATCACGCGCGTCTGGCAAAAATTCAAGACGGGGCAATAGGTCGTGGCCGACACCGTGATAACGTCCGTAACGAGCGCCGGTGGCGCCGTCAAGGCGGCGCCGTGGAAGGATCCGAGCGCACGTCCCTACGTGCAGATCGACCGGGTGACCAAGGCATTCGGTGACTTCAAGGCGGTCGATGACGTCTCGCTGAAGATCTACAAGGGCGAAATTTTCTGCCTTCTTGGCGCCTCGGGCTGCGGGAAAACCACGCTGCTGCGCATGCTCGGCGGTTTCGAAACCCCGAGTTCCGGGCGGATATTCATCGACGGTGAAGATATGACCGGCGTGCCGCCCTACGAGCGTCCGGTCAACATGATGTTCCAATCCTATGCGCTGTTCCCGCATATGACGGTGGAACAAAATGTCGCGTTTGGACTGAAACAGGATCGCGTGCCCAAGGCCGAGATCGCCGAGCGCGTGGCGACCATGCTGGATCTGGTGAAGCTCGGCGGTTTCGCCACGCGCAAGCCGAATCAGCTATCCGGTGGCCAGCGGCAACGGGTGGCGCTGGCGCGGTCGCTGGTGAAGCGGCCGAAATTGCTGCTGTTGGATGAGCCGTTGGGCGCCCTGGACAAGAAGTTACGCGAGCACACGCAGTTCGAGCTCGTCAGTATTCAGGACAAGCTCGGCGTGACCTTCGTGGTCGTGACGCACGATCAGGAGGAGGCGATGACGCTGGCGAGCCGCATCGGCGTGATGAATCATGGGGAAATCGTCCAGGCCGGCACGCCGTCCGAGATCTACGAATTTCCGAGTTCCAAGTTCGTGGCGGACTTCGTCGGCTCGGTGAATATTTTCGAAGGCAAACTCATCGAGGATGAGCCCGAATACGTGCGCATCGGCTCGGCTGAGCTGGGCGCGACCATCTACGTGAGCCACGGCATCAGCGCGGCGCCGGAGGCGGTGGTGTGGGCCGCCGTCAGGCCGGAAAAAATCTTCATGTCGACGGCGCAGCCGGATGGCTCCGATAACGTGGTCCGCGGCGCCGTGCAGGACATCGCCTATCTGGGTGATCTGTCGATCTACCTGGTGAGGTTGCCGACGGGCAAGGTGGTGCGCGTCACACAGCCGAACACATCGCGGCACGCTGAGGCGATCACGTGGGATCAGCAAGTGTATCTCTCGTGGGATTCATCGAGCCCGGTGGTCGTGACGCGCTAATCGGATGAGAAGCACCCGCAAGCTACGCAAGATCGGTATCACGGGGCGCGGCCTCGTCGTCGCGCTGCCGTATCTGTGGCTGCTGCTGTTCTTCGTCGTACCGTTCGTGATCGTGCTCAAGATTTCGTTCGCGGACATCGATCTGGCCATTCCGCCCTACACGCCGCTCTTGGAGCGGGTCGGCAAAAACTCGCTGGCCATCAAGGTGAACTTCAACAATTACGCGTTTCTGTTCACCGATTCGTTGTACATCAACGCCTTGCTGAACTCGATCAAGGTCGCGTTCATCTCCACTCTATTCTGTCTGGCGGTGGGCTATCCCATGGCTTATGGCATCGCCCGCGCCCAACCGTCGACCCGCAACCTCCTGCTGCTGTTGGTCATACTGCCGTTTTGGACCTCCTTGCTGCTGCGCGTCTATGCCTGGATCGGTCTGTTGAAGGCCAACGGCGTCATCAACAACGTCTTGATGTCGCTCGGCCTCATTCACGAACCGTTGACCATGCTGTACACGCCTTTCGCCATGTACGTCGGTATCGTGTATTCCTATTTGCCGTTCATGATCCTGCCTCTCTATGCGAATCTCGAGAAGATGGATTGGCAGCTGTTGGAGGCCGCCGAGGATCTGGGGTGTCGCCCATGGCAGGCTTTTTATAAAATTACGCTGCCGCTGTCGCGCAACGGTATCTTGGCGGGATCCATGCTGGTGTTCATTCCCGCTGTGGGCGAGTTCGTGATTCCGGCGCTGCTCGGCGGTCCGAACGCATTGATGATCGGGCGAATCCTATGGGATGAATTCTTCTCGAACCGCGCGTGGCCGGTGGCCAGCGCCGTGGCGATCCTGCTGCTCATCATTCTCGTGCCGTTCATGATGTGGTACCAGAGCGTGCAGGCGCGCGAGTCGGCGGCGGCGCGATGAACGGGCGCCGCTCTTATTTCATCATCACCTGCATCGCGTTCGGTTTCGCGTTCCTGTACGTCCCCATCTTGTCCATGATCGTTTTTTCGTTCAATGCATCCAAGTTGGTGACGGTGTGGGATTCCGCCAATTCACCGACCCTGAAGTGGTATGTGTCACTGCTGCACAACGACGAGATACTGGATGCGGCGTGGATCTCGCTGAAAGTGGCTATCATCAATGCATCGGGCGCGGTGATCCTGGGTACCCTTGCGGGTTTCGGGCTGGCCCGCTTCAGCAGATTCCGCGGCCGCTTCACGCTGAACGCCATGACGACGGCGCCCCTCGTGATGCCCGAGGTGATCACCGGCCTGTCCTTACTCCTGCTGTTCGTGGCTTTGGAGCAGACCATCGGCTGGCCGGCTGGCCGCGGCATCACCACGATGACCATTGGCCACATGACCTTCTCGATGGCGTACGTCACGGTGGTCGTACAGTCGCGCCTCGCCACTTTCGATACGGCGCTCGAGGAGGCCGCCATGGACTTGGGTGCACGGCCGTTGAAGGTGTTCTTCGTCATCACGCTGCCCATCATCTTCCCCGCCATCCTGTCCGGGTGGTTGCTGGCGTTCACGTTGTCATGGGACGACCTGGTCATTTCCAGTTTCACCTCGGGTCCGGGCAGCAGCACCTTACCGATGGTGGTGTTCTCGAAAGTACGTCTCGGTGTGAGTCCGGAGATCAACGTGCTTGCGACCCTGACGATCGCGGTGGTGAGCTTGATGATCGTCGGCGTGAGCTTTTGGATGGCTCGGGCGAGCCGGCTGGAAAAGGCCACGTGAAACGGTCAATTCACGTTGCCGAGGTACTAGTCCGATACCGTTATTTCTTCTTTTGCGGTACGCTTGCACGCGTGTGAAATCCGTGGACGCGATATTAACGTGGTGATGTGGCCGAATCGAGGATGGGGTAATGGACGAGTCTGAGAAACCGCGCGGTACGCCGGGTTCCCGGATTACGCTGAAGCTGAAGTCACCCGTGACCCGCAGCGTGGTCCCACGGCCGCAGCAACCGCCCCCGCCGCCGCCACCCGCATCGCGGCCCCCGAGCCGGCATCAAGATCCATCGAGTTGGGCTGACGAGCACAAACATCGCATGCAAGCGGACATGGATGCGCTGAGTCTCGGTCACTCGCCCCCCGGCAATCGTCAGCGCAGACGCTGACTTCACTGGAAATGCCTCGGGCGCGACGCCTGCGTCGCATTGCGCTGCGCAGTCCCTGATCCGCGCAAACCCTAGTTATGCGCCCATAAGCCGGACAGACTGCTAAAAAGCCGCGTCCTCCAGGGCCATCATCGATGCCTTACCGGCTTTGATGGTGTAGAGCAATGCACCCGCTTGCGGTAAGACCCGATCGATGAAAAAAGCCGCGGTCTTACGCTTGGCCGTATAGAACGCGGCATCTTCGCCCGTGGCGGTCGGCAGCTTCTCGGCCGCAACTTTCGCCATGCGTACCCACATGAAGCCGAGCGCCACCAGTCCGAGCATCCGCAGGTAATCCGTGGCCGCCGCGCCGGCTTCCTCCGGATCGGCGAATGCTTTCTGGGCGATGAAGCCGGTGGCCAATTGCAACGCACCAAAGACACGCGCGAACGGCTGTACCAAGTTGCCGACCTGCGGATCCTGCGCATGGGCTTCGATGAACTCGGCCACCGGATGGAAGAAGCGGCGCAGCGAGCGGCCCATGTTCGCGGGCAATTTGCGTCCCACCAGATCCAACGCTTGAACGCCGTTGGTGCCCTCGTAGATCATGGCGATGCGCGCGTCGCGCACGAATTGTTCCATGCCGTGATCGACGATGAACCCATGGCCCCCATACGTTTGCACGCCGAGGTTCGCCGATTCGTAGCCCAAGTCCGTGAACAGCGCCTTGACCACCGGCGTCATCAACGCGACGAAGTCTTCGGCCTCGGCACGCTCCGGCGACTCCGGCAGACGTTCCATACGGTCCAGCGCATTCGCGACCCACACTCCGAGCGCCCGACAGCCTTCGTTGTAGGCGCGCATGGTCATGAGCATGCGGCGCACATCCGGGTGCACGATGATCGGGTCGGCGGCCTTGTCAGGATACTTGGGTCCCGCCAGAGAGCGGCCCTGGAGACGATCGCGGGCGTAGGCAACCGCGCTTTGGTACGCAATCTCGCCGACGCCGAGGCCTTGCGTACCCACGGACAGCCGTTCGCTGTTCATCATGACGAACATCGCACGCATGCCTTTGTGAGGTTCGCCCACGAGCCAGCCGGTGGCGCCATCGAAATTCATCTGGCAGGTTGCCGATGCCTTGATACCCATCTTGTGTTCGATACCGGCGCACTTCAGGCCGTTGCGAGCACCGACGGTGCCATCCGATTTCGGCAGAAACTTCGGCACCACGAATAAACTAATGCCCTTGATCCCCTTGGGGGCATCGGACATGCGCGCAAGTACCAAGTGGACGATGTTCTCGGTCAGGTCGTGCTCGCCCGCCGAGATGAAGATCTTCGAGCCGGTCAAGCGGTAGCTGCCGTCCGGCTGCGGTTCGGCCTTGGTGCGTAACAGCCCGAGATCGGTGCCACAATGGGGTTCGGTGAGGCACATCGTGCCCGCCCAGGATCCATCCACCAGCTTCGGTAGATACAAATTCTTGAGTGCCTCGGAGCCGTGGCTCTTCAGTGCCAGATAGGCGCCATGAGACAAACCCGGATATAGGCCGAACGAAAGATTGCCGGCGCAGATCATCTCCTCGACCAATTTGCTGACACTTTCCGGCAACCCCTGGCCGCCGTAGCCGGGGTCCGAGCTCAGCGAGCCCCAACCACCCTCGATGAACGCCTTGTAGGCCTCTTTGAATCCCCGGGGGGTATGCACGACACCGTCTTCGTAATGACAGCCTTCCGCATCGCCGCTGGCGTTGAGGGGCAGCAACACGGCCGTGATGAACTTCGCCGCCTCTTCGATGACGGTGTCGTACAGCTCCGGTGTCATCTCCGTAAGGCCGGGTAGTTTCGACAGACTCGCGCTATCGTGCAATTCGTGCATCACGAAGCGCATGTCGCGCAAGGGGGCCGTATAAGTCTGCATGGGTTAGTCTCCGCTTCTAGTTGCGCAAGGGCTTGCCGGTGACGAGCATGTGCTCGATCCGCGCCAGCGTGCCTTCGGTTTTCATCAGCCGCATGAATGCGCCGCGTTCCAAATTAAGTAGTTGTTCCTCGGTCACGACATCGATCGGGTCCGCGGTACCGCCGGAAAGCACGCCCGCCAGTGCGTCGGCGACGACACGGTCGTGGTCGGTGGCGAGACCCCGGTGATAGAAGCCGTCCACCGCCATATCGAAGGCGAGTTTTCCGGAGGTGCCCGGCAGTTTGAGCTCGACCGGTTTCGGTGCGACGTAGTTCGCGGCTAGCTGCAACGCCAGCGCCTTGGCGTCCGCGAGCAGTCGGTAACGGTTCATGGTGATCCGGTCGCTCGGCCTGAGGTACAGCAACTCCTGGGCGTTGGCCGCGGATTTCGAGACCGTCGCCGTGCTCACGGTTTCGAATACCTTGGAGGCCGCGGGCATCGGACCTCGCGGCACCATTCCGCTGGTGGACCAGCGGGTTAGCATCTCCTTGCAGCCGCCCCACGCCGGCACCACGCCGACGCCGCATTCGACCAGCCCGATATAGCTTTCGGCATGCGCTTGCACGGCGTCGCTGTGCAGCAGCAGCTCGCAGCCACCGCCGAGCGCCATGCCGGCCGGTGCGCTCACCACCGGGAACGGTGCGTACTTCAGCGCGCAGTAGGTCTGCTGGCCGGCCGCCAGCAGCTTGTCGATTTCACCGAAGGCGGCGATGTTGGCGGCGAAGATCGCCAATCCCAGATTCGCGCCGACCGAAAAATTCCGACCCTCGTTGTAGATCACCAGCGCCTTGTATTTCTCCTGTACCAGGGGAATGGTCTTGCCGAGCAGGGCGATGATTTGATCGTCGAGCGAGTTGCTCTTGCTCGTGAACTCGAAGCACAGCACCCCATCGCCAATGTCCCACAGCGACGCGGATGCGTTTTTGAGGACGGGCTTCGATGTCCGTTTGATGTCCTCGAGCATGAGCACACCCGCGGGTCGTTCGACGTCATGATAGACGCCGTCCGCACCGAGAAATTGCCGACGTCCCGCGTCCTGCCGGTAGAACGACTTATCGCGGCTCGCGTGCAGCAGCGGCGGTACCGACAGGCCGTCTTTTTCCAGCTTGTCGGCGACCCATCCGGCACCCAGCTTGTCGATGAGTTCGAAGGGTCCCCACTGCCAGTTGTAGCCGAGCCGCATGGCTTCGTCGATGGCATTGATATCGGCGGCGGCTTCGGGTATCAGGCTTGCCGCATAGCGCAACGTCTGGCCCAACACGCGCCACGCGTAGCGGCTGAACTTGCCGTCGGACGAGAGGAATTTGCGCAGGTCCTTGGCCGCCGCGGCGAACTCGGGCAGCTCGGCCTTGACTTGCGGCCGGTAGGCTCCGGTGGTCAGATCGATCGATTCCTTGAGCTTGCCGCCGCCCGCGCGGTTCAGCCGGTAAAACCCACCCTTGCCCTTGCGGCCGGTGTAGCCCTCGGCGATCATTTTTTTCACGAGCGGCAATTCGCGATTCGCCGCATGAAACGCATCGGCCGGCGGCAGGGCCTTGGCCAGACTGGCATTGATGTGCGGCATCAGATCGAGACCGACCAGATCGATCAGCCCGAACACGCCGGTGTTCGGGATGCCCATGGGCTTGCCGACGATCGCGTCCGCTTCCTCGATGGTGAGTCCTGCGTCGAGCGCTTCGATCACCCCGACTTGCAGCCAGTACACACCCAGGCGATTGGCAATGAAGCCCGGGCTGTCCTTGCAGTGGACGATGCTCTTACCCAGCGCGCGATCGGCGAAATCCGCGATCGACTGAGTCAATTGCGGATCCGTGCGCTCGCCTGCGACGATTTCCAACAGCCGCATGTAGCGCGGTGGGTTGAAGAAGTGCGTAATGAGAAAGTCACGAGCGAAGGCATCGCTCAGCCCCTGTATCAGCAGCCTAAGCGGTATGGTCGAGGTATTGGACGAGATCGCGGTGCCCGGCCGGCGCACCGCATCGATCTTGGCGTACAGCGCCTGTTTCACATCGAGACGTTCGACCACCGCCTCCACGATCCAGTCGCACTCGGCGAGTTGTGCCAGGTGGTCTTCGATGTTACCGGGGCTCACGAGCTTCGCCGCCCGCGCCGACATGAAGGGCGCGGGTTCCGTCTTCAGCATCTTGGCGATCGCACTTGCGGCGAGCGCATTTCTATCCTTCGAGCCTTCCGGAACGATATCGAGCAACAGGACGGGAACTCCGGCGTTGGCGAATTGCGCGGCGATGCCGGCGCCCATGACGCCGGCACCGATGACGGCAGCTTTACGGATGGCTTCCATGATTTACACGCTCCTCGTTAGATCCGCTCGAGGATCGTGGCGATGCCCTGGCCGCCGCCTATGCACTGGGTCGCCAGCGCATAGCGTCCGCCAACGCGCTTGAGCAGGCTGGCCGCCTTGCCGACGATGCGCGCTCCGGTAGCGCCCAGTGGATGCCCCAAGGCAATCGCGCCGCCGTCGATGTTCAGAATGTCGTCGCGGATCCCCAAATCGCGGGCGCAGGCCAGCGATTGACTCGCGAATGCTTCGTTCAATTCCACCACATCGATGTCGGAAATCTTGATGCCGGCGCGTTGCAGTGCCTTGGTGGTGGCGGCGACCGGACCGATGCCCATGACTTCCGGGGCGCAGCCGGCGATGGCGACGCTGCGGATGCGAGCCAACGGCGCCAGACCATTCCGGCGCGCATAGTCTTCGCTGCATACCAGCACGGCGGAGGCGCCATCGGTCAGGGGCGAGGACGTGCCGGCGGTGACGGTGCCGTCCTTGTCGAAAGCCGGTTTGAGTTGGCTTAAGGCGGCGGCGGTGGTTTCCGGCCGCAGGCACCCATCCTTGTCCACGACGCCGCCCTTACTCTTGATCGGCACGATTTCAGCCGTGAAATGACCGGCCTCGGTGGCCGCGGCCGCGCGCTGCTGGCTGCGTACCGCAAAGGCTTCCTGATCCGCGCGGCTGATGTGCCACTTGTTGGCGACATTCTCGGCGGTATCGCCCATGCCGATATAGGCCGCGGGCACCAAGGCGTTGAGCGCGGGATTCGGCAGCGGATTGAAACCCATCATCGGCACGCGGGTCATGCTTTCGACGCCGGCGGCAATGAAAACGTCGCCCGCACCGAGCTGAATCGAGCCGGCGGCGATGTGCACGGATTGCATCGATGAGCCGCAGAACCGGTTCACCGTCAAGCCCCCAACCGATTGCGGCAGGCCGGAGAGCAGGCCGATCATGCGACCGACGTTGAAACCTTGTTCGCCCTCAGGAAACGCGCAGCCGACGATCAAGTCCTCGATGTCCTGCGGATTGACGCGAGTCCTCTCGACGAGAGCGGCCACCACCTGGGCCGCGATGTCATCGGGTCGAACCCGTGCCAAGGCACCTTTGGTGGCCAGCGTGAAAGGAGAACGGGCATAGCCCGCGATGACGACGTTGCTCATGAAGTGACTCCAGTGACGTCCGAACCGGCACGCCGGGCGGATCTTTCTAGTGATTTAATCTGCGGTTCCTTGCGGGCCGCTTCGAGCGCATCGAGCGCGGTTTGGGCCTGTGCCTCCACGGTTCGCAACTCGGCGAGCGCTTGCAACAGTGCAACTCTCTGATCTTCCATTTGCAGGATGCGGCTACGCACCGACCGCAGCAGCAGGCGGATTTGTTTCGCGTGCGTGGGATCCGCATCGTATAGATCCAGGTATTCCTTGATCTCGCGCAGCGAGAAGCCGAGCTTCTTGCCGCGCAGGATGAGAATCATACGGGCACGATCGCGTGCGGTGTAAACGCGGTTGTTACCGATGCGCTGGGGCGCGATCAAGCCCTTCGCCTCGTAAAAGCGGATGGTGCGCGCGGTCACGCCGAGATCCTTGCCCAGTTCCGTGACGCCGTAAAGACTTTCAGCGCCCGCCACTGCCCGTTGCATTGCACCCGCCATGGATTGCCTTATGAGTCAACCGTATGACGTATACGATAACCTATTGGACGGATTTGGCAAGTGGGGGGATGGGACTTGCGCATGTCAGACGAACGGCAGGGCGAATCGGGACGTTCAGGAGGGGCATCCGCGCGCTGCCCCGAGTAGGCTTTGCAGCATCATGACGGGGCGAGTTCCAAGGCTTGCGGCGGACTTCGGCGGATCGCGGTGAACCGGGTGCCGTGATATACGGTGACGGTCGGTAGCCAATAGTCCACAAGATCACGAACCGAAGAGGCCTTGACCATGAACCGGTTGATTTCGTTAGTTTTCGCAAGCTCCCTGGTTTGCTCCCCGGCCTTCGCCGCCCTCCAGCCCGGGGCCAAGGCACCGGACTTCACCACCCAAGCGACACTGGCCGGCAAGCCTTTCACGTTTTCGCTGGCCGCCGCGCTGAAATCGGGACCGGTGGTGCTGTATTTTTATCCGGCGGCGTTCACGCATGGTTGCACCATCGAGGCGCATGATTTCGCCGAGGCCACGGACAAGTTCAAATCCCTGGGCGCGACGGTCATCGGCGTTTCGCACGATTCCATCGACACCCTCAACAAATTCTCGGTCAGCGAATGCCGCAACAAGTTCGCCGTCGCCTCCGATGCCGATCGCAACATATCGAAGGCGTACGACGCGAACATCTTCATGACCTCGTATTCCAACCGCACGTCCTATGTGATCGCGCCGGGCGGCGAGATCATTTACGCGTACACCGCGCTCGATCCCGACAAGCACGTGGAGAACACCATGGCGGCGGTCGCGAAGTGGAAGTCGGACCAGTAGAAATCGACAGGAAACAGCAGCCTGGGCATAGCGTCCGGCGTGATAATGTTTGGCGACGGCCACATCGAGTATTTCAGGAGGATCGCATGCAAATTGGCATGATTGGGTTAGGCAGAATGGGTTCCAATATGGTGCGGAGGCTGATCAAGGGCGGCCATGAATGCGTCGTTTTCGATTCGTTCCCGAAGGCGGTGCAGCAGCTGGTGGCGGAGTCCGCAACCGGTTCCACATCGCTCCAAGAGTTCGTGCAAAAACTGCAGACGCCGCGCGCGGTGTGGCTGATGGTGCCGGCGGGAGCGGTGGACTCGATGATCGAACAGATCGCCCCGCTGCTGGGTGCCGGCGACATCATCATCGACGGCGGCAATTCTTACTACATCGACGATATCCGTCGCGCGAAGGCGCTCGCCGCGCAGAAGCTGCACTATGTTGACGTCGGCACCAGCGGCGGCACCCATGGCCTCGAGCGTGGCTATTGTCTGATGATCGGCGGTGAGCCCAGCGTGGTCGAGAGTTTGGATTCGATATTCGCCACGTTGGCACCCGGTGTCGGTGACATAGAGCGGACGCCCGGTCTCAAGGGTGCGGCGACGAAAGCGGAGCATGGCTATCTGCACTGCGGCCCCAACGGTGCCGGACACTTCGTCAAGATGGTGCATAACGGTATCGAGTATGGAGTGATGGCGGCGTTCGCCGAGGGGTTCGGCGTGCTAAGAGGGGCGAATGTCGGCAAAAAAACAGCGGTTGCCGATGCCGAGACGACACCGCTACGCGATCCCGAACACTATCAATACGATTTCGATTTGCCCGCCGTCGCCGAAGTTTGGCGCCGCGGCAGCGTCATCTCGTCCTGGTTGTTGGACTTGAGCGCGGCGGCGCTCGTCGATGATCCCGCGCTGGCGAAATTTGCGGGACGCGTCTCCGATTCCGGCGAAGGACGCTGGACCGTCCAGGCGGCCATCGATGAGGGGGTGCCCTTACCGGTGCTGACCATGGCTCTGTTCGGCCGCTTCAGCTCGCGTGGCGGCGCGGAGTTCCAGAACAAGCTGTTGTCGGCCATGCGCTATCAATTCGGCGGTCATATCGAGAAATCCGCCGAGACCTGACCCTTGATGATTCACGAATAGTCAACTTTTTCACGCTCCGGAAAATACCCATCCAATCCGGCCTTCGTGTCGACTCGTGCCTAGTTCACGAAGAATGCAGGCCAATACATAGGAAGCTTCAATCGTGAGCGATACCCATTCGGACGCGTTGGTCTTCTTCGGGATCACCGGCGATCTTGCGTACAAGAAGATCTTTCCCGCGTTGCATTCCATGGTGAGGCGTGGAACCCTGAAGATTCCGGTCATCGGGGTGGCGCGTGACGATTTTACGCTGGACCAGCTCAAGGCGCGGGCCCGCGCCAGCATCAACGAGCATGGGGGAGGGGTCGATCCGGTCGCCATCAAAGCGCTCGATGAATTGCTGCATTACGTGAAAGGAGAGTATTCGGACGCCAAGACGTTCGAGGCGTTGCACACCGCGCTCGACGGCGCGAACCGCCCGGCCTATTACCTCGCCATACCACCGCTGCTATTCGGATCGGTGGTCGAACACTTGTCCAAGTCGGATTGCGCCGACGGCGCGCGAGTCATCGTCGAGAAGCCGTTTGGCCATGATCTCCGATCCGCGCAAGAATTGAACCGCATCTTGCTCAACGCCTTTCCCGAGCCGGATATTTTTCGCATCGATCATTACCTGGGCAAACGTCCGGTCCACAACATGATCTATTTCCGCTTCGCGAACACGATGTTGGAGTCATTTTGGAACCGAACGCATGTGGACAGCGTGCAGATCACCATGGCGGAAAATTTCGGCGTTCAGGGTCGCGGGGCGTTCTACGACCAGACCGGCACCATACGCGATGTGATGCAGAATCATCTGTTCCAGGTACTGGCGAACCTTGCGATGGAGCCGCCGGTGCGGACCGATAGCGAATCGCTGCGCGATGAGAAAGTGAAGGTTTTGCGAGCGATTCCTCCGCTGAAACCGCAGGATGTGGTGCGTGGCCAATTCGAGGGATACTTGAAAGAGCCCGGCGTGGCGCCGACGTCGCAAATCGAGACTTTTGCCGCATTTCGGCTGGAGATCAACAACTGGCGGTGGCAGGGAGTGCCCTTTTTCATCCGGGCCGGCAAGTCACTACCGGTTACTTGCACCGAGTTGGTGGTCCGATTGCGTACTCCTCCGGGAGTGTTCCCGCAGCGTAGCTCCGCGGCGAATCATGTGCGGTTCCGCATCAGCCCGGACACCACGGTCGCCATCGGCCTCACCGTCATGGATGAGAATGAAACGGGAGCCGGGCAGGGGGCCGAACTACAGGTCAGCCGACACCCAGGTCCGAATGAAATGGATGCGTACGAACGGGTGCTCGGTGATGCGCTGAACGGCGACCGGGCGCTATTCGCGCGCGAGGACTACGTGGAAGAGGCGTGGCGCATCGTCGATCCGATTCTGATGCAAAATGCGCTGCCCGCTCCCATTCAATATCGTGCCGGTACCTGGGGAGTGACGTCGGAGGCGGTCACCCCGCCCGGCGGATGGGTGGATCCCGTCGTAGACTAGGTTAGGTAATCTCCGAGGATTTTCCGTGACTCACGGGCAATACCGAGACTTCACTGCCCGGGAGTTCGCGCTATCTTGCCGTCCTTCATCACGAAATCGATCTTGCGCAGGCTTTCGATGTCGTCCAGAGGATTGGCTGGCATCGCAACCAGGTCGGCCCTCAATCCGACCTCGAGACTGCCGCGGGTCTTGTTGATGCGCAGCAGTTCCGCAGCTTCGCTGGTCATCGCTTTGAGGATATCGGCGGGTGGAATGCCGGCCTGCCGCCATACCGCCAGGTAGTCGAACATCAAGTCGGCGCGCGTCCGGCCGGGCATCTCGATGACCGAGTCGGTGCCGAATACGAGCCGCACACCGATGCGATGGGCGCGGCGCAATCGATCGATGATGAGCGGGGCGAGCACCGCGGGTTCCGGCAGTATGCCGCCCGACGTGCCCTCGATGTCGAGATGAGCTCTGGGAAAGTCCGTGCTGACGAGGAAGATCCCCTTGTCCTTCATCTTCTTCATCTGCGCATCGGTCAGGTAGAAACCATGCTCGATGGAGTCCACGCCGCCTTCGATCGCATTGTCCAGCGCCTCGCCGGCGTAGACATGTACCGCCACCGGAACGCCCGCGTGATGCGCCTCGTCCACGGCCGCTCGGAACTCTTCCACCGAGTAATGATAGGGATTGTTGTCGGCCACCAGCTTGATGACGCCCGCGCCATAATAGATATTGGTACGGACCGCCTTGCGAATTTCGTCGGGACCATCGGCGTCGATGTATTCGAACCGCCAGAAGGGGCCTTGTTGCGGCGGGATGTCATGGGATTGTCCACCGAAAGGGGCGATGATCTTGCCCGAATCGATGATGGTGGGACCTAAGAACCAGCCGGCATCGATCGCCCGCCGGACGTCGCTCATGACGTATTCGGCGCTGTTGCCCACGTCGCGCAAGGTAGTGAAGCCGGCATGCAGCACGTCCATCGAATTGCGCAGTCCGCGAAAGCCACGCAGCGTCGAACTTTGGGCGAGGTACAAGGATTCGAAGGGCGCGTCGCCCGCGAGCTCGGTGAGCGACATGTGGGTGTGCGCGTCCATGAGACCGGGGGTCACCCACTCCTTCGATAGGTCGATGACCGTGGCGCCGTCGGGTACCGGCACATGCCCGATCGCTTTGATCGTTTTGCCCTCGATCACGATGACGGCGTCCTTGGTGATCGTGCCGTGCGCCGTATCGATGACCGCGCCCGCGCGAATGGCCGTCACCTGTGCGAACGCGGGCGATAGTGCGAACAGAAGACCTACGATGCCGAGAAATTTCATGGACTGAAACCTTGAGGGTTATGTGCCTTGGAGCGACTCGTCACGGAGTGCCGACGCTGCCCGCACCCTGACGAGAAAATCCGCATTCTATACCAACACGCGTTCGATGCCCCCGGCGTTAGCCCGGCGCACGTAGTCCGCAAGCCAGTCGGGTCCGAGCAAGTTCTTGACGATCTCTACCACGATGTAGTCCGCGTCCAGTTCGACATCGTCGTTGTAGCGCTTCAGTCCTTGCAGGCAGGAAGGGCAGGAGGTTAGGATCTTGACCTCCCCTGCATGGCCCTGGGCGCGAATCTGATCGACGCCGCCGCGGACCTCTTGCTCCTTTCTAAAGCGCACCTGGGTGGAGATGTCAGGACGGGTGATGGCCAGCGTGCCGGATTCGCCGCAACAGCGGTCGTTCTTTTCGATGCGTCCGTTTTGCGCGCTGTTCATCAGATTGTTCACCACCGTCAAGGGGTCGTGTTTCTTCATCGGTGAGTGACAGGGGTCGTGATACATGTAACGGACGCCGGTGACGTTCTCCAGCCGCACGCCCTTCTCCATCAGGAACTCGTGGATATCCATGATCCGGCAGCCGGGGAAAATCTTGTCGAATTCGTAGCCCTGGAGTTGATCGAAGCAGGTGCCGCAGCTCACCACCACGGTCTTGATGTCGAGATAGTTGAGCGTATTGGCGACCCGGTGGAACAGCACCCGATTGTCGGTGATGATCTTGTCGGCCTTGTCGAACTCGCCGGCGCCGCGCTGGGGATAGCCACAGCACAGATAACCTGGTGGCAGCACGGTCTGTACCCCCACGTGCCACAGCATGGCCTGGGTGGCGAGACCGACTTGGGAGAACAGTCGCTCCGAGCCGCAGCCCGGAAAATAGAATACGGCTTCGGCATCGCTGCCGGTGGTGGGGTCGCGGATGATGGGCACGTAGTTGCGGTCTTCGATGTCGAGCAGCGCGCGGGCCGTCCGCTTCGGCAGGCCGCCCGGCATGCGCTTGTTGACGAAGTGGATCACCTGTTCCTTGATCGGCGGCTTGCCGGTGGTCGCCGGCGGGCGCGTCGTCTGTGCCTTGGCCAGCGTATGCAATGCTCGATTCGCCAATCGTTGCGCCTTGTAACCCCAGTCGATCATCAGCTTGCGGGTCATCTTGATGGTGCGTGGGCTGGTGGCGTTCAAGAAAAACATGGACGCGGCGGTGCCGGGATTGAAGCGCTTCTTGCCCATGCGCCGCAGGAGATCGCGCATGGCCATGGAGACCGTACCGAAGTCGATGTCGACCGGGCACGGCGTCACGCACCGATGGCACACGGTGCAGTGGTCGGCGACATCCGACAGCTCGTCCCAATGCTTGATCGATACGCCGCGCCGGGTTTGTTCCTCGTAGAGAAAAGCCTCGATCAGCAGCGATGTCGCGAGTATTTTATCACGCGGCGAATACAGCAGATTCGCGCGCGGCACATGCGTGGCGCACACCGGTTTGCACTTGCCGCAGCGCAGGCAATCCTTGATGGCGTCGGAAATGGTGCTGATGTCGGATTGCTGCATGATGAGGGACTCGTGGCCCAGCAGCCCGAAGCTCGGGGTGTACGCGCGGCGCAGGTCGGCCCCGGGCATGAGTTTGTCCTTGTTGAAACGGCCTTCGGGATCCACGCGTCCCTTGTAGGCGCGGAACGTCGCCAGTTCCGCCTCGGTCAGATATTCGAGTTTGGTGATCCCGATGCCGTGCTCGCCGGATATCACGCCGTCCAATTCGCGGGCGATCCGCATGATGCGCGCGACCGCCTCGTTGGCGGTTTGCAGCATGCTGTAGTTATCCGAGTTCACCGGAATGTTGGTATGGACGTTGCCGTCGCCCGCGTGCATGTGCAGCGCGACGAAGACACGTCCTTGCAGGATGCGCTTGTGTACCGCGTCGCATCCGGCGAGCACCGACGCGAACTCGCCGCCCACGAAGATGCGCGCGAGCTCCGCGCGCAGCTCGGTCTTCCAGCTCACGCGGACGCTGCGATCCTGCAGCCTATCGAACAGCGTGCCGGAGGGGTTGCCGGCGAGCTCGATCCCCAGCGACTCGAGCGTCGACTTGACCGAGTTCAACGGTAGATTCATGGATTCGAGCAGAAACAGCCAGCGCTTGCGTACGCGGCCCAATAATTCGAGAGCGGCCGTCTGCCGTTCGGCCTCCGTGCCGATGCCCGGGTTGCCCGAGAAATGCGCGGCTAGGGCGTCGATGAGCGCGAGTTTGTTTTGAATCGAGAGTTCGATGTTGATGCGCTCGATGGCATCCGTGTATTCACCCAGCCGTTCGAGCGGAATGACCACATCCTCGTTGATCTTGAAGGCGTTGGTATGTTTGGCGATGGCCGCGGTCTTGGCGCGATCGAGCCAGAATTTCCTGCGCGCCTCGCCGCTGACGGCGATGAAACCCTCGCCGGAACGGGCATTGGCGAGCCGCACGACTTCGGAGCTGGCGGCGGCCACGACCGCCTCGTCCTCGCCGACGATGTCGCCGAGAAGAACCATTTTCGGCAACGCGCCGCGCTTGGATTTGGTGCTATAGCCCACGGCACGCAGGTAGCGTTCGTCCAGGTGCTCCAGACCCGCGAGAATCGCGCCGCGCGCCTTGCCGTTGACATCGAGGTAGCGCTTGATCTCGACGATGCTGGGAATCGCGTCGCGTGCCTGGCCGAAAAACTCCAGGCAGACGGTGCGAGTGTGTTTGGGCATGCGGTGCAGGACCCAGCGCGCCGAGGTGATGATACCGTCGCAGCCCTCCTTCTGAACGCCCGGCAAACCGCCCAAGAATTTGTCTGTGACGTCCTTGCCGAGCCCGGTCTTGCGAAATTTCGCACCCTCGATGTTCAGGCGCTCGGTGCGCAAGGTCTTGGCGTGGTCCGGATGCGTCCGACCGTCCTTCCATGCCAGTTCGAAACTCGCGACCAGCACATCATGGATCTTGCCGCGGTTGTGGTTGAGGCGCGTCACCTCGAGCCAATTACCTTCGGGGTCGACCATGCGCCACCAGGCGAGGTTGTCAACCGCGGTGCCCCAAAGCACTGCCTTCTTGCCGCCGGCGTTCATGGCAATGTTGCCGCCCACGCAGGAGGCATCGGCCGAGGTGGGGTCGACGGCGAACACGAAACCCGCGCGTTCCGCCGCCTCGGTGATGCGCTTCGTCACCACACCGGCCTCGGACCGGATGCTGGCGGCCGAGTCGGCACTGCTTGCGCCCAGCGTCGCGGCCGAGTCGGTCGTAATACTCGAGTCCATGGCGCCCGACTCCGTGGCCGTGCCCGGCAACGCCATCGCCTCCACCGGTCCCAGCGTCTCGAGCTTCTCCGTATTGATGACGGCCGACCATGGAGTCAGGGGCACGGCGCCGCCGGTGTAGCCGGTGCCGCCGCCGCGCGGAATGATGGTGAGTCCGAGTTCGATACAAGCGCGCACCAGATTCGGGATTTCGGCTTCGGAGTCGGGGGCCAGCACGACGAACGGCAACTCGACGCGCCAATCGGTGGCATCGGTGACGTGGGTGACGCGCGCATAAGCGTCGAAGCGGACGTTATCGACACGGGTGTGTTTGAGGAGCACGCGGCGTGCGCGCTGGCGCATCCGGCCAAGGTCGGCGAAGTGCTGCTCGAAACGCGCCACGGCCTGGCGCGCGGCCTCGAGCAATTGGGCCACCTTGGCGTCGCGCAGCGCCTCGTCGGGTTCACGACGCCTCTGCACCTCGCGCAGCCGGTGATGCAAGGCCTCGATGAGCTGTCTGCGTCGCTTGGGGTTGTCGAGCAGATCGTCCTGCAGGAAGGGATTGCGCTCGACCACCCAGATGTCTCCCAGCACTTCGTACAGCATGCGGGCCGAACGTCCGGTGCGGCGTTCGCCGCGTAGTTCATCCAGCAGCGCCCAAGCCGGCTCTCCCAGCAGGCGGATGACGATCTCACGGTCGGCCAACGAGGTGTAGTTATAGGGAATCTCGCGTAATCGTGCTTCCGGCCCCGCAGCGGTGCGGTACGGGGAGTCCAGGGGGGGTAAATCGGCGACGGCGTTCATAGGCCGAGGATTTTACCTGCTTCGTCCGCGCGGTGCGCATCCGCCCACCCACTTTCAATGCGCAACCGCCTCGATTATCGTGCCGTGCATGACCAACAACACGTTCGTGAATCATCCGCCGGAGGTGGTCGTGCCCGATGACAATCGGCCGCTGGTCGCACCCATCTATCAATCGGTCAAATTTTCGTTCGACGACCCGGCGGAGACGCTGCGATTTTTACGCGGTGAGCGCGCGGGCTTCTTCTATTCGCGCACCTCGAATCCCACCTTGCGGCAGCTAGAATTGACATTGGCACAGATACAGGGGCGCGGCGATTGTTTGCTGGTGGGATCCGGTGTCGCGACCATCGCCGCGACGTTGTTGGCGTTGTGCAAGCAGGGCGATCACGTTCTGGCGTTCATCGAATCCTACGGACCCACGCGCTATATCGTGCAACACTTACTGGCCAAGTACGGCGTCACTCACAGCTTACTCTCCATCGAGGATCTCGCCGGCATCGAGCGAGTGCTCGACGCGTCCCCGACCCGCTTGGTCGTGTTCGAAAGTCCGACCAACCCGGTGACCAAGATCGCCGATATCGAGCACCTGACGACTCATGCGCGGCGCACGGGATGTCTGACCGTCATGGATAACACGTTTGCCGGATTCCACAATCACGGCGCCTACGACGTCGATGTGTTCCTGCACAGTCTGACCAAGTACGCCTCCGGCCATGGCGACGTCATGGGCGGCGCCATCATCGCGGACGCGGCCCTAATCGATCGCATTCGCAAGGACGTGGTCTCGATGGGGCCGACGTTGGATCCGCACGCCGCCTTCTTGATTCAACGCGGCATGCGCACCTATTTCCTGCGCTACGAGCGCGAATGTGCCAATGCGCTCGCGGTGAGCCGGTTCCTGCACTCGCATGCACGCGTCAAACGGGTGTTTTATCCGGGCCTGGAAACTCATCCGCAGCACGCGCTGGCGAAGCGGCAGATGAAGGACTTCGGCAGCGTGGTCAGCTTCGAGGTGGACGGCGGACTCGAAGAAGGCAACCGTTTCGCGCAGGCGCTGCGATTATTTTCCATTACGCCGAGCGTCGGTTCGACCGAGTCGTTGGTGATGCCGCCACAGTTGCTGGGCGGGCAGGAGTTCACCGCCGCACAGCGCGCGGCGTCGCTGATCGGTCGCGGCACGGTCCGTTTGTCGATCGGCATCGAAGACGCCACGGATTTGACCGCCGATCTTGCCCAGGCCCTGGATGCCGCGTTCGTGACGTGAGGCGACCCGCCATGGGCTCGGGCCGGCTGCCCGTCCGACTCATGCGCGCCGCGCAGTGCGCGGCATGAGTCGGCCAGGCTGCGGCATTCACAAATTGCGGATCAACAGATCGGCGAACTCACTGCATTTGACCTCGGTCGCGCCCTCCATCAAACGCGCGAAATCGTAGGTCACGGTTTTCTGTGCGATGGTGCGATCCATCGCGGTGATGATGGCGTCGGCCGCCTCCAGCCAGCCCAGGTAGCGCAGCATCATTTCGCCCGACAGAATCACGGAGCCGGGGTTGACCTTGTCCAGATCGGCGTACTTCGGCGCCGTGCCATGCGTGGCTTCGAACACCGCGTGGCCCGTCATGTAGTTGACGTTGCCGCCCGGGGCGATGCCGATGCCGCCCACCTGCGCGGCGAGCGCGTCGGAAATATAATCGCCGTTCAAGTTCATGGTCGCGATCACATCGAACTCATCCGGTCGCGTCAGAATTTGTTGCAGCGTGATGTCGGCGATCGCATCCTTGATGATGATCTTGCCGGATTGCTTCGCAGCATCCATTTGGGCGTTGGCCGCCTTCTCGCCCTGCGCGGATTTGATGCGCTCCCATTGCTCCCAGGTGAAGACATGATCCGGGAATTCCCGCTCCGCCAGTTGATAGGACCAGTTGCGAAACGCACCCTCGGTGTATTTCATGATGTTGCCCTTGTGCACGATCGTGACGCTCTTGCGCCGGTTGGCAATGGCGTACTCGATGGCGGCGCGGAACAGGCGCTCGGTGCCCTCCTTAGACGCGGGCTTCAAGCCGATGCCGGAGGTATCGGGGAAGCGGATCTTGGCGAACTGTTTGGGAAAATTCTGCTTGAACAGGTCCATGAATTTCTTCAAGTCGGCACTGCCCGCCTCGAATTCGATACCCGCGTAGATGTCCTCGGTGTTCTCGCGGAAAATGGTCATGTCGACCTTCTCCGGCGTCTTGACCGGGGAGGGCACGCCTTTGAACCAGCGCACCGGCCGCAGACACACGTATAGATCCAATAATTGCCGCAGGGCGACATTGAGGGAGCGGATTCCGCCGCCCACCGGCGTGGTCAGCGGTCCCTTGATCGAGACCAGGTAGTCGCGGCATGCCGTGACGGTTTCATCCGGCAACCAGGTATTGTAAGCCTTGTTGGCCTTTTCACCGGCAAACACTTCCATCCAGTGAATTTTGCGCTCGCCGCCGTACGCCTTGGCCACGGCCGCATCGAACACCCGCACGCTCGCCCGCCATATGTCTCGACCCGTGCCGTCGCCCTCGATGTACGGGATGATAGGCCGATTCGGGACATGCAGCTTGCCGCCGGCGATGGTGATTTTCTCGCCACCCACCGGTACCTGTACGTCAAATGGCTTTGCTTCAGACATTCTTGGACTCCTATAAATTCGGCCGCAATGCTAGCATGCGCGCCCGGAGACCCGCATTGCGTACATTAACCTCGACTCCCAGCAAAGACGGCTTTCGAATGCCCGCGGAATTCGGACGCCATTCCGGCTGCTGGATGCTCTGGCCCGAACGTCCGGACAACTGGCGGGAGGGTGCGAAACCCGCCCAAGCAGCCTTCGCCGCCGTTGCCACGGCCATTGCCGGCGGCGAGCCGGTCACCGTGGGTGCATCGGCGGCGCAATTCCAGAATGCGCGCGCGCGGCTGGGGCCTGAGATTCGCGTGGTCGAAATGAGCACCAACGATGCCTGGATCAGGGACAGCGGCCCGACCTTCGTCGTCGACGACAAGGGCCGGCGCCGCGGAGTGGACTGGAGCTTCAATGCCTGGGGCGGTCTTTCGGGTGGTTTGTACTTCCCGTGGGATCGCGACGACGAAGTGGCGCAAAAGGTGCTCGAGATCGAAGGCGCGGACCGTTACCGAACGCCTTTCGTCCTCGAGGGTGGGGCAATCCATGTCGACGGGCAGGGCACCTGTCTCACCACCGAAGAGTGTCTGCTCAATCCCAACCGCAACGGCAACGCGTCGCGCACCGAGATCGAGAACACGTTGCAGCGCTATCTCGGCGTGCGCACCGTAATCTGGCTGGGCAAGGGCGTATATCTCGACGAGACCGGCGGCCATATCGACGAACTCGCCTGTTTTACCGCTCCCGGACACGTCGCACTCACGTGGACCAACGATCGTCACGACCCACAGTACGATATTTCGTGCGATGCCTATGAGAGGCTCATGCGCGCGCGCGATGCGCGCGGGCGGCCTTTGACCATTCATAAGATTCACCAACCGGGACCGCTGTACATGACCGAGAGCGAGGCCGCCGGTGTCGATGCGCGGGCGGGCAGCCATCCGCGCCGCGCCGGCGACAGGCTGCCGGCCTCCTATGTCAATTTCTATGTGGCCAACCGAGTCGTCGTCATGCCGCTGTACGACAAGCGTTGGGATGCCGCGGCGCTGCGCACGCTGCAACGCTTGTTTCCCACCCGCCGAATCGTGGGCGTGGCCACCCGCGAGGTGCTGCTGGGCGGCGGCAATATTCATTGCATCACGCAGCAAGTGCCGCGGCCGGCGCTCGGGCGCAAGCCCCCTTAAATGGAACTTTGCCGCGCGCTGGGTCTCGAATGCCATTATTCTACGCAGCCTTGAGCGTCAACCCGCCCGTCAAAATACTGGAATCCGTAGTGCACCCATCGTCAGGAATCACCCAAGCGGCTCGCCGAGCGTTCTGCCTACTTTTATCCGCCGCCGCGATCTTCGCCGCTGGATGCCACAGCAACAATGACGCCAGCGGTTATGGCATCGCCTGGGTCTCCCTCACCGACAGCCCGGGCGATTTCACCAGTTACATCGTCAATGTCGACTCGATAACGCTCACGCGCAGCGACGGTGCGGTGGTGACGGCGCTCGCCACGGTCGAGACCGTCGACTTCACCAAGCTCAGCAGCATCGAGGAACTGTGGGGCACGGCCACGATCCCCATTGGCACCTATACCTCCGCCAGCATCGTCCTGGACTACAGCAACCCGGTGATATCCGTGATGGTCAATGGCTTGCCGCAGCAAGCGAAGGTGGTCGATTCCACCGGTGCCACCGGTACCGCGCTGACCACCGAGACCATCAATGTGGTCATGGATCCGGCGCATCCCTTGGTGATCACGCCCACCTATGGCACCACCGCGGCGCAACGCCTGGCCATCGACTTCAATCTTGCGGCATCGACTCAGTCGATCAACCTCGCCACCTCGCCGGCCACCGTGACCATCAAGCCTTACTTGACCGTGGCGATCGCACCTCCCGACAACAAGCTGATCCGCATACGTGGGCCGCTCATCAACTCGAGCGTCGACCTCTTGACCTATACGGTCTATGTGCGGCCGTTCTACGATGAACAAAACAGTTTGGGTTCGCTGTCGCTGTTCACCAATGCCGACACGGTGTACACGATCAATGGGGTGGTCTCCACCGGCAAAGCGGGACTGACCCAGTTGTCGCAATCCTCGGCGGGTGCGACCGTGACGGCAGCCTACACCACCTACGAACCCACCCCGACGCCCAGCGCCACCGCCGGAATATTCACGGCGAAGTACGTGGTCGCGGGCAGTACGCTCGAGGACTATTACACTCAGGGACTCGAGGGCGACGTGGTGGCGCGTAGCGGCAATACGCTCACCCTGCGTGGCGCGACCGTGCAATTGAACGATGGGTTGTCGGTCTACAACACGGCCGATGCGCAGGTCATTCTAGGACCCAGTACCATCGTGACCGCGGATGACAACGCATCCTTGACGGGCCTCAATTACCAATCCGTGGCGGTGGGCCAGCACATCATCGCGCGCGGCATCTGCCAAGTTTCCACGGCGTGCGGCGGCAGCCTGACACCCACGGGCCTGCTCACGTTGAATGCCACCGGCGCAACGGAAGAGAATACGGGCTCGGTACGGTTGATATCGACCAGCCTCTGGGGCTCGCTGGTGTCCTCGAACGCCGGCAACCTGCTGCTCGACGTGCAGACCATCAATAACTGGCCCATCGGCGATTTCGTGTTCACCGGCAACGGGGCGACGTCGGCATCCGATCCGAGCGGCGCGAATTTTCTGGTCAATACCGGCGCCATTGCGCTACCCGACACGACGGTGGGCGATCCCTTGTGGATCGACGGACTGGTCGCGCCCTTCGGCTCCGCGCCGCCCGATTTCAATGCCGCGTCGGTGAATAGCGAGTTGTCGGTCCAGCAAGTCGGCGGGGTCGCGCCCAGCGCGACGTGCGGCCAGGGTGCCCAGCATTGTCTGCCGGCCAGCATGCGCGTCTATTGGGCGAGTCCAGGCACCGCCTCGCCCTTCAGCACCTTGAACGGCACGGGCTTGACGGTCGACCTCGCCAATGTCGGGATCACCTCCGCCACGATCCGCATCGGCGCGGAGTCCATCGACATGAAGACTCTGCCGGCAAGCCCTCTATTGATCGCAACCGTCGCACCCGCATCGACGACGGCAAAGGCCAGCAACACAGGTTCGGTGACCGTGACCCTGCCGCCCATCTTCCTGCCCGAGTATTCCTATGGCGTACCGACGGCCGTCGCGACGGCGGCCGCGCCTGACGTTGGTATCTCCGTGTTCAGCGCGTTCGGCACCTTCGCCACCGGTCTGGCGGCGGCTCTGCCGACCACCGGCGCGCTGGAGTTCGAAGCGCGAGGCACCTATGATCGCGCCACCAATACCTTTTATGCGATCAGTGCCAACGTCGTGCTCTAACAGCCTGTCGCACTGATCCGCGGCCACGTATAGGTCCGACAGGCTGTTAAACTGTCCTCATATCATGGGGCCTCACGCAGCACGACTCGGATTGGCTTGGGCGCTGGCGCTGGGTGCAGGATTCGCCGGATGCCTGGCCGCCGGGGCCCAGGTCGATGCGGCACGGCCGGTAGTCGCCCCGGCGACGCCTCCCACCAGCCAAAACACTCATACGCGGCCGCGCATCTGCCTGGTGCTGTCCGGTGGTGGTGCGCGCGGCATGGCGCACATCGGGGTTCTCAAAGCTCTGGAGGACCTCGAGATCCCCATCGATTGCATTGCCGGCACCAGCATGGGCGCCATCGTCGGTGGACTGTACGCCAGTGGCATGAGTGCGCACGACATCGACAAGGCCATGCGTTCGGTGGACTGGCAGGAGGCCTTTCGCGATGCCCCACCACGGCGCGATCTCGCATTCAGGCGCAAACAAGACGATAGAAACTTCCTGGTGCGTTTGCCGCTGGGTCTGAAGCATGGGCAGATCCTGCTGCCCAAAGGATTCATCCAGGGCCAGAAGCTGCAAGAGACGCTGCGACAGCTCACGCTGCCGTTCAGCAACAGCACGGATTTCGATCGACTGCCGACGCCGTTTCGCGCGGTGGCTACGGATCTGACGGACGGGTCAACCGTCATCTTGGACAAGGGCGATCTCGCGATCGCGATGCGCGCCAGCATGTCCGCGCCGGGCGTGTTCGCGCCGGTCGATTATGAAGGCCGCTTGTTGGTGGATGGTGGCCTCGCCGAGAATCTGCCAATCGACGTCGCGCGGTCCATGGGCGCGGACATCATCATCGTGTCGGATGTGAGCTTTCCACTGCAAACCCGGGCGCAGCTCGATTCCGCCCTGACGATCTCCAATCAAATGCTGGCCATCTTGGTGCGCCGGGATTCCGACCGGCAATTGAGCACCTTGGGTCCCCGCGACGTGCTGCTACAACCCGATATCGGGTCGGCCACACAGACGGATTTTGCCGCGTCGGTGGGCACGATCAATCAGGGCGATGTCGCCACGCGCGCCGCTATTGCCAAACTCGCGGGGCTCGAGGTCGACGACCGTAGCTATCGGCAGTACCTGGCGCGGCGCGGCGCCCGAGAGCCTGGGCTGCCGCCGCTCCAGTTCGTGCGGGTGGATGAGCAGTCCAAGCGCTACGAGAAAACCATCATGGCGGAGATGCAGCCGCTCATCGGCAAACCGCTCGACCCCGACGCCGTGGGCGCCCGCATCACGGAACTGTATGGTTTGGGAAACTTCGAGACCTTGGATTATTCATTGGTCGAGCGGAAGGGGTCGGTCGACCAAACGGGGCTGGTCGAGCCAGCCGGCAAGCCGCCCGCGAGCGGCACCCCGCCGGGCGTATCCATGCCGGGCGGTTCGGCGCCCGGAGGTTCCGCCAGTGACGCCGCGCCCGACGACGACCCAGAGAGTGGGCTGGAAGTGCGCGCACGCCGCAAGTCATGGGGACCCAACTACGTTCGATTCGGTTTGAATCTGCAGGACGATTTCCAAGGAAACACCCGTTACAACGCCGCCGCGCGTTTCCTACTCAGCGAAATCGACACGCTCGGTGCCGAATCGCTGACAGACGTACAGATCGGCAGCGATCCGCGGATCGTCAGTGAGTTTTATCAACCGCTCGACGCCGAGCGAACCTGGTTCGTGGCCCCGGGCGCGCGCGTCGAGCAGCGCGATCTACCGATTTACGCGAATGACGAGGAAGTGGCCGATTACCGCGATCGCGAGGTGGAAGCCGACCTCGATGTCGGGCGTACCCTCGGCAACTGGGGTGAGATTCGTGCCGGTATTCACCGCACCAACGGTTCGACCCGTCTGCGCTTGGGCGATCCTGATCTGGTGGAGGGCAATTACAACCTTGGCGAGTATTTCTTCAAGTTCAGCTATGACCAGCTCGATAACGTGCATTTCCCGCGGGATGGCGAAACCTTCAGCATTCAATGGGACGCCGATCGCACCGATCTGGGCTCGGACCACGTACGCGACCGTGTAGCGGCCGATTGGCAGGTTGCCCGATCGCTGGGTCGCAACACCTTGCTCTGGTGGACCTCCGCCGGCAGCACCATCGATGGTCGCTTCAGGTCGGACGCGCTGCCGGAATTCTATTCGCTGGGCGGATTCTTCAACTTGTCCGGCCTGGCGCCTGGTTCCTTATTGGGCCCGAACTACGCCATTTCCCGCGCCATCTACTTTCGCAAGATCGGCCGCGGCGGTGAGGGGTTCTTCGAATTCCCAGCGTATATCGGGGCGTCGCTCGAGGTCGGCAATACCTGGGACCGTCCCGGCGCCATGAGCCTCGGGTCGTCGCATAAAGACGCCGCGCTGTTTCTGGCGTTCGATACCTACCTGGGGCCGGTATATCTCGGTGGGGGATACGACGAGCGCGGTTTGAGCGCGTTCTATCTATTCCTCGGCCGAAGTTTCTGAGGCTCAGGCGAAGCTGCGGCTCTCCGAGAGATTTTCCACCTTCTCGAATACCAGGGCGGGTTGGTCGCCGATGCGCGAGTACTCATGCTTACGGGCCATTTCCATCAGGTTCTGGTCGCGTTCGGCGGCCGTGAAGTACCAATGGGTCTTTTGCCAGTCGCTGCCGAGAAGCTTTGCAAAGGGATCGCCGGGCCGCAGGCGCACGCGCACTCCATAGGGGCGCGGCAGCACCGGTATGTTGCGCACTAGGTTTTGAACGTTGGCAATTCCCATATCCGGTGAAACATAGCGGAATGTAGCCCCGAGCACCAGCTGATACCTCGCGGAATCGCGTGCTAGACTCCGCCGCCTTTGGCCGGCGAGCACGGCATGGCTTTAATCACCAAGGCCGGGGTCGCTTCGACCCCGTAGATTCAGCGCGTAGCGCTTGACAAAGGAACCGATGGCATCGTCTTACACGGCCTCCGATATCGAGGTCTTGAGTGGTCTGGACCCGGTGCGCCGCCGGCCGGGCATGTATACCGACACGACGCGTCCCAATCATCTGGCGCACGAGGTCATCGACAACAGCGTCGATGAGGCGCTTGCCGGCCATTGCGAGAGCATCAACGTCACGATTTTCAAGGACGGCTCCTTGCAGGTCGAGGACGATGGCCGCGGCATGCCGGTGGACATTCACCCGAAGGAGAAAATCAGCGGCGTCGAGTTGATCCTGACCCGGCTGCACGCCGGCGGGAAATTCAACGACAAAACGTACCAGCACTCGGGCGGTTTGCATGGCGTCGGCGTCTCCGTGGTGAACGCTCTCTCCAAGCATTTGGAATGTTGGGTGCGCCGTGGCGGCAAGGAATACAACGTGAGTTTCGCAGGCGGCGCGCCGAAATCGAAGCTCGAAGTCGTGGGCGCCTCGCCTAAAACCAAGACCGGCACGACCATCCGCTTCTGGCCGGATGCCAAGTACTTCGATACCGAAAAATTCGCCATACCCAGCCTCAAACAGGTGCTGCGAGCGAAGGCCGTGCTGTGTCCGAAACTACGCGTGACGCTGCTCAACGAATTCACGGGCGAACGCGACGAGTGGTACTACACGGGTGGTCTGCATCAGTACCTGGCGGAGGAGTTGGGCAAGGGCGAATGGCTGCCCGCCGAGACGTTTTACGGCAAGCGCGATATCGACGGCGGTGCACTCGATTGGGCCTTCGCCTGGGTGCTCGAGGCCGAACACCGCATCACCGAAAGCTACGTCAATCTGATTCCCACGGTCGAGGGCGGCACACATGTCAACGGGCTGCGCGCCGGGGCTGCCGACGCGGTGCGCGAATTCTGCGAATTTCGCAGCCTGGTGCCGCGTGGGTTGAAGCTCGCGCCGGAGGACATCTGGGACGGAGTCAGCTTCGTGCTGTCGGTGAAGATGCGCGAGCCGCAGTTCGCGGGTCAGACCAAGGAGCGGTTGTCGTCGCGCGAGTCCTCGGGGATCGTTCAAGGGGTCATCAAGGACGCCTTTGGGATCTGGCTCAACCAACATCCCGATCAGGGCGAGAAGATCGCGATGCTGGCCATCGCCAATGCGCAGCAGCGATTCAAGGATAGCCAGAAGATCGCGCGCAAGCGGATCGTCGCGGGTCCCGCGCTGCCGGGTAAACTGGCCGACTGCGTGAGCCAGGACCCGGCACGCGGTGAATTGTTTCTGGTCGAGGGCGATTCAGCCGGCGGTTCCGCCAAGCAGGCGCGCGACCGCGTCACGCAAGCCATCATGCCGCTGCGCGGCAAGATATTGAACACCTGGGAGGCGGACACCCGGGAGGTGCTGCAATCCCAGGAGGTGAACAACATCACCATCGCGATCGGCGTCGAGCCGGCGGCCACGGATCTGTCGGGACTGCGCTATCACAAGATCTGCATCCTGGCGGACGCCGACAGCGACGGTCAGCATATCGCGACGTTGTTGTGCGCCTTGTTTCTGCGCCACTATCGTCCGCTGGTGGCCGCCGGGCATGTGTATGTCTGCATGCCGCCGCTATTTCGTATCGATGCCGGCAAAGACGTGGTGTATGCGCTCGACGAGGCGGAGCGCGACGCCGCGCTGGAGCGCATCGCCAAGGCGAATCCGCGCACCAAAACGGTGGTTACGCGTTTCAAGGGGCTGGGTGAGATGAACCCGATACAACTCCGCGAAACCACGATGGCGCCCCAGACACGGCGCCTGGTGCAAATGACCATCGATCCGAACGATAGCCCGGATGCGCTGCTCGACATGCTGCTGGCGAAGAAGCGCGCCGGCGATCGGCGACTGTGGCTCGAGAGCAAGGGCAATCTGGCGCAGGTATAGGAATGGACAATCGAATTGCGAAGTGTGCTCGAGAAGCTGCAACCATGAATGACCAGGAACTCAACTTCCAAGCGTGCCAGCGGAGCTGCAACCATGAATGACCAGGAGCTCAACTTCGAAGGCATAGAGCGCGAGCCGATGAAGGCGTTCGCGGAGCGCGCGTACCTGGACTATTCGATGTACGTCATTTTGGATCGGGCGCTGCCGCATTTGGGCGACGGCTTGAAACCCGTGCAGCGGCGCATCGTGTACGCCATGAGCGAACTGGGTCTGGCGGCCGGTGCCAAGCACAAGAAATCCGCGAGAACCGTGGGTGACGTCATCGGCAAGTTCCATCCGCACGGCGATTCGGCCTGCTACGAGGCCATGGTGCACATGGCCCAGGACTTCGCCTACCGCTACCCGATCGTCGATGGACAGGGCAATTGGGGCTCGACCGACGACCCGAAGTCGTTTGCGGCGATGCGCTACACGGAATCCCGTCTGACCCGCTATGCGACCCTACTACTGCAGGAACTGGGGTCGAGCACCGTCGATTGGATCCCCAACTTCGACGGTTCGCTCGACGAACCCACGATGCTGCCGGCGCGCGTGCCGAACCTGTTGCTGAACGGCGGCTCAGGGATCGCCGTGGGCATGGCTACCGACATTCCGCCGCACAATTTGCGCGAAGTGGTCAAGGCCTGCGTGGCATTGCTCGACGATCCGGACTTGAGCACCCGCAAGATCATGGCGAGCATCAAGGGCCCGGATCTGCCCACCGGCGGTGAGATCGTTTCGCCGCGCGAGGATCTGGTGCAGATGTACGAAACCGGCTCCGGCAGTTTCAAGGCGCGCGCCACCTACGCGATCGAGGACGGCCAGATCGTCATCGGTGCGTTGCCGTTCCAGGTGTCCGGAAGCAAGGTGCAGGAACAGATCGCCGCGCAGATGCAGCAGAAGAAGCTGCCCATGGTCGAGGACCTGCGCGATGAGTCCGATCACGAGAATCCGACGCGGCTCGTGATCGTGCCGAAATCGAATCGCGTCGATACGGCGGCGCTCATGGCGCATTTGTTCGCGACCACCGATCTCGAGCGCAATTACCGCGTCAACCTCAACGTCATCGCGCTGGACGGACGTCCCCGCGTGATGGGTCTCAAGGAATTGTTGCTGGAGTGGCTGGAGTTCCGCAAATCCACCGTGACGCGGCGGCTCAGCCACCGGCTGGCGAAACTCAGCGCGCGCCTGCACATCCTCGATGGGTTGCTGATCGCGTACCTGAACCTCGACGAAGTGATTCGCATCGTGCGCACCGAGGATCAGCCGAAGCCCGTGCTCATCGCGCGCTTCGCCCTGTCCGATGAACAGGCCGAGGCCATCCTCGAGACCAAGCTGCGGCATCTCGCTCGCCTGGAGGAGATGAAGATCCGGGAGGAGCAGAAGAAGCTCGCCGATGAACGCGATGAAATTCGAGCGATCCTTGGATCGAAGGCGCGCTTGACCCGGCTGGTGCGCGACGAACTGTTGAACGACGCCGCGGAGTACGGCGACGAGCGCAAGACGAAGCTGGTCGAACGCGAAGCCGCGCAAGCCATTTCGGAAACCGAGCTGCTCACCAGCGAGCCCACCACCGTGGTGCTGTCGCGTCTGGGCTGGGTCCGAGCGGCGAAAGGCCACGAGATCGATGCGAGATCGCTGAGCTACAAGACCGGCGACGAATTTCAGGCCGCCGCCCGCGGGCGCAATCTGCAGCAGGCGGTGTTCATCGATTCCACCGGCCGCGCCTATAGCTTGGACGCGCATCAGCTACCGGCCGCCCGCGGTTACGGTGAACCGCTGTCGGGTACGGTGGATCCACCGGATGGCGCCACCTTCGCGGCGGTGCTGATCGGCGAGCCCGACGATCTGTGGTTGTTGGTGAGCGATGCCGGCTATGGCTTCGCGGTGAAACTGCGCGAGCTGTATGCACGCAATAAAAAGGGCAAGTCAGTGCTGAAGGTTCCGGAGAATTCGCATGTCTTGCCGGCGCAACCCATCGCTCATGAGTCGGCATTCGCCGTCCTGGTGAACAACGACGGCGAAGTGCTGGCGTTACCGGTGGCGCAGATCGAGGAGATGAACGCGGGCAAGGGCCAGAATCTCTTCGGTATTCCCGGCAAGAAGTCGGCTGATCGGGATGAGTACCTGGTGGCCATGGCCGTGGTGGCGCCCAACGAGATACTCACCGTGCATAGCGGCAACAGCGCGCCCATGAAGCTCAAATACGAGGAGCTGAAGCCGTTCCAGGACAAGAAGGGCCAGCGCCGGCAGCGATTCTCGAGGGCCTATAAGCAGATCAGCCGACTGGACGTGTCGCCGAACTAGCACATCGGCGCAGTGATTCTGATCGGTTCGCATGGCACCGGGTCGCATGGCCCAGGCCTTTGCTCAAGCCGTTTCGCGAGTCAAACGAGCGTCAATCTACCGATCGCCCGACATCGTCACGTCCTCGGGCGCGTTGATGAAGTAGCCTTGGATGAATTCGATGCCGAGCTGCCATAGCACGGCCATGGTGTTGGCGTCTTCGACGCGCTCGGCGATGGTCTCGACGCCTTTGTGCTTGGCCGCCTCAACCAGCCCTTTGACGCGCTGTTGTTGCAGTTGATTGGTCGAGAGCCCTTGCATCAGCGAACCGTCGACCTTGATGAAATGCACGTCGACGTCGGCGAGCAGCTTCAACGGGTCGCGGCCCGTGCCGAAATGTTCCAGCGCAAATCTGAAGCCGAGTTTGCTCAAGCTGCGGGCGAACTCCATGGTCTGCCTGACATACTGCGTGGCCATTTCCTCGGTGACCTGGATACACAGCCGTTGCGGCTCGATTTTCAGTGATTTGAGCTGTGTTTCGAGCCACGTGACGACGCTCGTATCCAACAGAGTGTCTTTGGAGACACGCACGAAAATGCAGCCGGCCTTGCGATTGGCCGCGAACGACATGGATGCGCCGATGACCCAGCGATCGATATTCTTCATCAAGTCGTTGCGTTCCGCCGCCGCGATGAACTCCGCCGGCAGCACCTCATTGCCCTGCTCGTCGAGCATGCGGACCAGCACGTCGAACATGCCCTTATCCTCGCCCAGCAAACTCGCGATCGGTTGTTGTACCAAGCGGAAGCGGTTCTCCATCAAGGCACTCTTGATGTGTTTGACCCAGATCTTGTCGTAAGCCTGCACTCGCGTGTCGGTCTCGGACTTGTCGATGGCGTACATCTGATTGCCGCCCAGTTCCCGCCCGCGCCGCGTGGCCTTGATGGCATCGGTGATGGCCGCGCCCACATCGGGAGTGACGGACGACAGCAGACCCAGTCCCACCGTCACGGTGGCGGACAGCGTCTTGTCCTCGATCGAGAAGGTATGATCGCCGACGCGTTTGACGACATTTTCGGCCCACATCTCGACGTCACGCGCCGTGCCGCGCTCCAGGAGGATCAGAAAACCGTTGCCGCCGAACCGGCCGCAGACGTCCGTGGCGGTGAGCTGCACCCGTAGCAGATCCGCGAGCTGCGCCATGAACTCTTCGCTGGCCAGCACGCCGATCGAATGTTGAATATCGACGAAGCGGTCGGGCTTGATGTGCGCGAACTCCCGAACGCCACCCTTCATGTGCATGTCGCAACGTTCGCGCACGGCCGGGATCAAGTAGCGTTGCTGCAGGAAATGCGTGGAGGCGTCGTTCTTGACCGCTTCGGAGAGGCGCACCTCGAGATCCAGGTCCCGCTTGTGACGGGCGGGGATGCTGATGCGCGTGGCCGGTTCATTCTCGTGGACGGCCCTGGTCAGCGTCAGCTCGAGCGGCATGCTCGAACCGTCCGACAACAGCGCCTGCACCTTCAGTCCGTGGTTCGTCCACTTGCCCTGCAAACAGGCGACCAGCGCGCCCTTGAGGGCGGGATGGGTTTCCTGTTCGAACAAATCCATGATCGGTGTGCCGGTCAGCGCGTCGTCGCTCGAATAGCCGAACAGTTCGAGCCATGCGCTGTTGGCGTCGACGATGATGCCCTCCTGAACGTGCGTGATCGCATCGGCGGAACCTTCCAGGAAATGTTGGAGCTGTTCGCGGTATTCGCGCGCCGAGGACAGCGTCGTCGACAATGCGCGCTCGAGGCGATGAGCCCGCAACTCGCGTGCGGCCACCGCCTGTAGCCGGCTGCGGTTGGCGAGCGTGACCACGTCCTGCGCGCCCAGCCGCATGGCGTCCGCGATGATCGCTTCATCGATGGTTTCACGGACGATCAACACCGGCATTTCCGGCGCGCTCTGCTGCTTGACCTTCATGATCGAGCCCAAGTCGGTGCCGAGTTCCTCGATGAAAATGACGAGTAGTTCGGGATTGAGTTGGGTAAGGGCATCCCCTAGGTCGCGGGCGTCCGGCAGCCAGGTGCAGTGCACCGGGTGACCTGCCCGGCGTAGCGTGCTATTGATCGCTTCGACGTGGTCCTGCGACCTCGTCATGACGATCATGGGAACGGCACTCTGATCTGACACGGGTCACAATCCTCGATAAAAGGGGACCGATGGTAACATCAGGTTTTCATCGATTCTGGGACCGGCGTCTAGGAGCGTTGCTGTGGTGTTCCAACCAGCGAACGCGAACCATCGCCATGCGCGCGCAATACCGCAGCGCGGCCAATTTCGGCCTATTTGGCCGGAATTGGCCAGAACCGCGGGTTGCGGCTATCATACGCGCCCTTCACTGCGAGGCCTTCGATGGCGAACTACAGCACGAACGAATTCAAAGCCGGTCTGAAGATCCTGATCGACGGCGATCCCTATGCGATCGTCGAGAACGAGATGGTCAAACCGGGCAAGGGTCAGGCATTCAACCGCGTGCGGGTGCGGAACCTGAAAACCGGCCGTACCATCGAGAGGACATGGAAGTCCGGAGACACCGTCGAGGCGGCCGATGTGGTCGATACGGACATGCAGTATCTGTATCGCGAAGGCGATTTCTTCAACTTCATGGTGCCTGACACGTACGAGCAGATAACCGCCTCCAAGGAGGCGGTGGGTGACGGTGCGCAATGGCTCAAGGATGGCACCATCTGCGTCGTGACGCTCTGGAACGGGGTACCGCTTCAGGTGGTACCGCCCGCGCATATGGAGCTTAAGGTGATCGAGACCGATCCGGGCGTGCGCGGCGATACCGCCACCGGCGGATCGAAACCCGCCAAGCTGGAGACCGGCGCCATGGTCCGCGTGCCGTTGTTCATCAACGAGGGCGAGATGCTACGCATCGATACGCGCACCGGCGAGTATTTGTCGCGCGGCAAGAGCTAGCGGCCTGCTCGATTAGGCGTTATCGATCGAAAACGCCATCGCGTCGGGCAAGCGTGTAACCCCTAACGCGATGGCGACCAGCCGATCGAAGCCGAGCGCCACGCCGGCGCAATCCGGCAGGCCATGGGCGAGCGCCGCCAACAGGTGCTCATCGAGCGGCGGTTCGACCTGGCCTCGCGCGTGGCGCTTGACGATATCCTCCATGAAACGCGCGCGCTGTTCCTGCGCATTCACCAATTCGTGGAAGCCGTTGGCGATTTCGATGCCGTCGATGTAGAGCTCGAAGCGTGCGGCCACTTTGGGGAGGCCGGGTTTGATGCGCGCCAGGGATGCCTGGGAAGCCGGGTAGTCGCAGATGAAACACGGCCGCTCTAACCCCAGCTTGGGACCGACCACGACGCCCATCAAGAGGTCGAGCATGGCGTCGCGGTCGAGAGCCGCATCGCAGACGATACCGTGATCGGCGATGGCACGGGCGAGTGCCGTCTCGCCGTCTTCATGAGCGTCGACCCCCGCATGCTGGCGCAGCGCCGCCGCGTAGGTCAGGCGCAGGGCGGGTGCAACTCGATCATCCTTGCCGGGGTGCCTATGCTCATCGTCGGCATTTTGGGGTTCGAGGGTCGCGCTGACCAAGGCTTCGACTTCGTCCATCAGAGCCGCGTCATCGAAGCCGAGCCGGTACCACTCGAGCATGGTGAATTCGTTGTTGTGCCAGCGTCCGCGCTCCGCATCGCGAAACACCTTGCAGATTTGGTAGATGTCGCCGCTGCCCGCCGCCAGCAGGCGCTTCATCGGGAATTCCGGCGACGTGTTCAGGTAGTAGGGTCTCGGCAGTCCGGCGATCCGTGTCGCCAGCGATTCGATATTGGGATCGCTCACGGCGCCTAAGCTCAGGATGGGTGTCTCGACCTCGAGCACGCCGCGCGCCGCGAAAAACTCCCGGGTACGGGCGAGTAGGGCGGCGCGCCGACGCAGGGATGCCAGCGACGCCGTCGGCCGCCATGAGCTGGGTGCTGCGTGTGCGCCCGCCGCGTCGCTGCCCAAGCGGGTACGTGGATCGCCGCTCGAGCCAGTGCGTGGATCGCTGCTCGAGCTGGTGCGCGGCGCGCGCACGACGGGAGCGTCGCTCACAGGCCGGCGCCGATCGCGCGGCCGAGCTTGACCTGTGCGCCGGCGCGGAGCCAAGGATCCCACGCGATCCGGTCAGGTTCGAACAATAGGATCACGGTCGAGCCCATGTTGAACCGGCCGAGTTCCGCGCCCTTGTCCAGCGTCAATTCGGGGCCGGGGATGTGGGTCACGGCGCGCCGCGCGGCGGGCGTGATGTCGCCCGCCCAGACCGTGGCCATGCTGCCGACGTTGAGCGCCCCCACCAGGACGAGTGCGCATTGCCCGAAGTCCGTGTCGAACAAGGTGAGCACGCGTTCGTTGCGCGCGAACAGCCCCGGCACGAGCTGCGCGGTCACGCGGTTGACACTGAACAGGCGTCCCGGCACGTAGACGGTGTCCGCGAGCGTGCCGCGCACCGCCATGTGAATGCGGTGATAGTTGAACGGCGCGAGGTAGATGGTCGCGAAGGCGCCGCCCGCGAAACGTGCGGCCCAGGGTTGGTCCGCGAGCAAATGACCGAGCGTATACTCGCGGCCCTTGGCCTGCAGCAGCCGGTTCTCGTGGATGAGGCCGCACTCGCTCACTGTCCCATCGACCGGGCTCACGATGCTGCGCGGCGCGGGATCGATGGGTCGCGCGTCGGGCCGCAGCGCACGCGTGAAGAACTCGTTGAAACTCGCGAATCGATAGGGATCGGGTTGCACGGCGTCGCTCATGTCGACCGTAAACAGCCGCAAGAACCCGCGCGTCAGTGCGTTCTTAAACCACGGTGTTCGCACCCGGGTCGCGGCGAGAACCACTCGCGACAGACCATGTTGGGGCAGAATGTATTGCAGCCAGACGAACAACCGTCCGCGCAGCTCCCTCATGCGGACGCAGCCACTATCCGCTGAAAATCCGCTTCGAGTGCGGCAACGGTCAGGGGTCCGGTGAGGATGGCGGTCAGTTTGCCAGCCGGGCTCAGCACGAAAATCTCCGCCGAATGATCGACGCTGTAAGTGCCGTCGGCCTTAGGTGTGAGCACCACGCCCACGCCGAGCTTGGCGGCCGCCTCCTCGACCCTGGCTTGATCGGCGCCGGTGATGCCGATGAACCCGGGATCGAAGTAGGGCACGTACTTCGCGAGCTGAGCCGGGGTATCGCGCTTCGCGTCCACCGACATGAAGACCACCTGGGGTAGCACGGCGGCGCCGTCGGCGCGCAGACGCTTCTCCAGCGCGGCGAGCGTGGCCAACGTGGTGGGGCAGAAATCCGGACAGTTGGTGTAGCCGAAGAACATGATGGTCCAGTGGCCGCGCAGGTTTTCGGAGCCAAATGGCTGTCCGTGCTGATCGATCAGGCTAAAATCCGGCAGCGCGCGGTTCGGGGCGACGTAGGTGCCGGTGACGAGTTCCACCGGCGGCGCGGCCGGATGCCGGAACAGGAGCGACGCCGCCACGCCGACGATGCCGGCAATGCAAACGATCGCGATGCTTAGCCATTTATTTTGAGGTGTCATGCGCCGATTATCCCATACGGCAGCGTCGGCCGTGCCGACCGAAACGGTGGGCGCCGCCATCGCGCGCTGCGCCCGTGAACTCGAGCGTGGGCGGGTGCATTTCGGTCACGGCACGGACAATGCCCGCGACGAAGCTGCCGAGCTGGTTTTTTACGTGGCGGGGATCGACCACGCCTGTGGGGCCGCGGCCTATGAGAGGACACTCACCCCGCGCAGGCGCGCCCGCATCGACGCACTGTTGCGGCGGCGAATCAAGGAACGCATACCGTTGCCCTATCTTACGGCGCGCGCCTTTTTCGCGGGTTTGGAGCTGTTCGTGGACGAGCGCGTTCTGGTGCCGCGGTCGCCGATCGCGGAACTCATCATGCAGCGCTTCGAGCCGTGGACCCGCGCTCGCTCCGTGCGCCGGATACTCGATCTCGGAACCGGTTCCGGCGCCATCGCCGTGGCCTGTGCCAAAGCCTTTCCGCAGGCGCTCGTGGATGCCGTGGATATTTCGGCGCCCGCGCTGCGGGTGTGCCGCCGCAATGTGCGCCGCTTGGGCCTGACCGAGCGGGTGCGGCCGCTAATCTCGGATCATTTCGCCGCCGTCGAGGGCCGGCGTTACGATATCATCGTCAGCAACCCGCCCTATGTCGGCCGCGCCGAAATGCGTAAGTTGCCGCGCGAGTACGGTCACGAACCGCGGCTTGGCCTGGCGTCCGGCGCCGATGGCCTGGACTCGGTGAGAGCGATCTTTGCGGCGGCGCGGCGGCACCTGGAAGAGGATGGCATTCTGGTCGTGGAAGTCGGTAACACCGAGCACACGCTGCTGCGGGCTTTCCCGCGGCTTCCCTTCATCTGGCCGGACATCGCGATGGGTGGCGGGGGTGTGTTCATATTGCGAGCTGAGGATCTAGCGCGTGGCGGGTAATAGCATCGGTCGAGTTTTCACGGTGACGAGCTTCGGCGAGAGTCACGGCCCGGCGCTCGGCTGCGTGGTGGACGGCTGTCCGCCGGGGCTCGAGCTCTGCGAGGCCGATCTGCAGGTGGATGTGGAGCGGCGCCGCTCGGGCTTGTCGAAATTCACCAGTCAGCGCCGCGAACCGGATCAAGTACGCATTCTGTCCGGGGTGTTCGAGGGCAAGACCACCGGAACGCCCATCGGTCTCTTGGTCGAGAACGAGGACCAGCGCTCGCGCGACTACGAGAAGATCAAGGATCGCTTTCGGCCGGGCCACGCCGACTACACCTATCAGCAGAAGTATGGTGTGCGCGATTACCGCGGCGGCGGACGCTCGTCGGCGCGTGAGACCGTGATGCGAGTCGCCGCCGGCGCGATCGCCCGCAAGTATCTGCGCGAGCGGTTGAACATCGGCATTCAAGGCTATCTGGCGCAAATGGGTCCGCTGGTACTCGAGCCCAAGGCGCCGTCCACGGCCTACGATAATCCGTTCTTCTGTCCGGATCCGAGCCGGGTGAAGGAACTCGAGGACTACATCTGGTCGTTGCGTGAGGCGGGCGACTCGATCGGTGCCCGCGTCACCGTGATTGCCAAGGGTGTGCCGCCGGGGTTGGGTGAACCGGTGTTCGAACGGCTGGACGCCGACCTTGCCGCCGCCATGATGGGTATCAACGCGGTGAAGGGTGTGGAGATCGGTGCCGGTTTCGGTGCGGTGGTGCAGCGCGGTTCGGAGCATCGCGACGAACTCACGCCCGGAGGCTTCAAGAGCAATCATGCGGGCGGTGTGCTCGGCGGTATTTCTTCGGGTCAGGACATCGTCGTAAGCATCGCGCTCAAGGCCACTTCGAGCATCACGCTACCGGGCGTCACCATCGATGTGCACGGCAAGCCGGTCGACATCGTCACCACCGGTCGTCATGATCCCTGCGTCGGCATCCGCGCCACGCCCATTGCCGAGGCCATGATGGCGCTGGTGTTGATGGATCATTACCTGCGCTTTCGCGCGCAGTGCGCGGATGTGGTCGCGACCACGCCCGTCATCACGGCGGCTGCGCCGGGCGCGCCCGATGAGTAGCTTGGGCTTGCTGCCGCGCATCGCGGTGGTCGGTGCGTCCAGCCTCATCGGCGCCGCGATAATCGAGGAACTCCGCGTCCGAAAAATCCCCCAAGCGCAGCTGTATACGCTCGACGATGCGCGCGATTTGGGCAAGCCGCTCGTGGATGTTGGGGGCGATGGCGAGGGCGGTGATGAACGCGAGGGGCGATCCAAGACTCCGCCGGCGACCGATGTCGCGACGTTCGATTTTTCGAGCGCTGATCTGGTGTTCTTTTGCGGGCGTTCGGCGCTTGCCGACCGCTATGCCGCCGCCGCCGCCGCGCATGCCTGGGTGATCGACAGTTCGCCGGTGTTTCGCGCCCGCGACGCTGTACCGCTGATCGTGGCCGACGTCAACGGCGACACGCTGCCGGCGCTGGCGGCGAGCAGGCATGGATTGATCTCGCTACCGGGCAGCGCGAGCGTGGCGCTCGCCACCGCGCTCGCGCCGTTGCACGCGCTGGCGGGGCTGGTGAGGGCGGAGGTTGCGACCTATCAGGCCGTGTCCGGCAGTGGGCGGGCGGCGATGGACGAGTTGGCCGGCGAGACGGTCGCCATGTTGAGCGGCAAGAAGGCGCGCGGCCGCGCCTTCGGCCGCCAGATCGCGTTCAACGTCATACCGCAGGTGGATGCGGTGGACGCCGACGGTACCTCGAAGGAAGAACGCCGGCTCTGGCATGAAACGCGGCGCGTACTCGGCTTGCCCGGTCTCGCGATCAATGCGACCGCGGTGCGAGTACCGGTGTTTTTCGGCCACAGCCTCGCGGTTCATGCGACCTTTGAGCGACCGCTCAACGTCGCCGATGCGGTGCGGGTGTTGCAGTCCGCCAGCGGGCTGCATCTCATGGATGCGCGCTCGACCGATGAAATTCCAACGCCGGCTACATTGGCAACCGCGCCGGATAAGGTCTATGTGGGCCGTGTACGGGCCGATCCGACGCGCGAGGGGGCGATAAATTTTTGGATAGTGGCGGATAATGTTCGGAAATGTGCGGCATATAACGCAGTTTCCGTCGCCCAGATTTTGGTAAACAGTGCCCGGTAAGCTATAGTTAATGAGTTATGTCAAAGGCGAGTGAGCACGCTTCTCGAGCGCGTAAAAGCCAAATAAACTTCATCCGCGCGCGGGCCGGACTTGTGGGAGAGAAAATGTCACTGACGATGCCTCGCGTAAAGCTGATGGCTTGCCTGCTATGCTCGTCTTTGCTGGGCCCTTCCTTCTCTTGGGCGTTGGGTCTTGGTGAGATTCACCTGTACTCTTCGCTGAACGAGCCCATGAACGCCGAGATCGACCTGGTCGCGGCGTCAGCCGATGAATTGACGGCGTTGCGCGCCAGCCTTGCGAGCCGCGAAGCCTTCACCCGCTACGGTATCGACAAGCCGGCGTTCCTTTCCACCATTACCTTCAAAGTCGGTAAGGGCAAGGACGGGCGCGATAGCTTGTTGGTGCATTCCACCGACGCCATCCCCGAGCCGTTCGTCACGTTCTTGGTGGAAGTGAACTGGGCGCGCGGCCGGTTGATGCGCGAGTACACCGTGTTGCTCGATCCGCCGGTGTATTCGCCGGGCGAAGCGGCCAACTCCGCGGCGCCGGTGGCCGCCGCAATCACCGGCGCACCCAGCACTTCTTCGCCGCCCGCGGCGGCATCGGCCAGCGCCGTGCCGCCAGCGGTGCGACGCTCCGCTCCGGCCATTGTGCCCACCGATCTCAAGTCCTCCAGCACCACGGCCTCGCCGATCGCCGCATCTGGGTCCGCCACGGACACGGACACTATTCGAGTGGGGTCGGGTGAAACGCTGACGCGGATCGCACGCGCTCTGCGTCCGGAGGCGTCGTCCGCCGTCGTCGATCAAACCATGATGGCCTTGTATCGATCGAACCCCGAGGCGTTTGGTCGCAACATCAACATCTTGCGCCAAGGCGCGATTTTACGCGTGCCCAACGCCGACCAAATCGCGGCGCTGAATCAACGCGAGGCGATGATCGAAGTACACCGCCAGATCGAGTCCTGGCGCGCCAGCGAAGGGACGGCACCTCCCCCAGGCCATCTACGCCTCGTGACGCCTGGCGCCGCAGGCGGCGTGGCGGGCACGAGCGGCCCGGGTACCGTCGGCGCCAGCGGGAGCAGCCCCGAAACCGCGGCACTGAAGGCTCGCGTCCAGGAACTGGAAGCCCAACTCGCCGAGTCGAAACGGCTGGTCGATATTCGCAGCGGCGAATTGAGCGCGCTGCAGCGCAAGTTGGCCGCTGCGGCAGCGGCCGCGGCCGCGCCGCCGCCCACTCCTCCGGCGCCGGCTAAAGTGCCAGTAGCGGCGGAACCGGTGACCGCGCCGACCCCCACACCCGTGCCGGCGACGCCTACGCCGCCCGTGACCTCGAGCGCCGTGCCGCCGCCGAAACCGGTGCCGGCGCCGGTCGATTCAGAATCCTGGATCGACTGGCTGGCCGCGAACTGGTGGATAGCGATTGCACTATTGGCGGCGGTGCTGGTCGGACTGGGACTCGCCGCCATGAAGCGCCGCCGCGAGGAAGGCGAGGACGTGAATCGGCTGATGGACGCCACCGATGTCGCCGACCCGAGCGATACGACTTCCCAGCTCGGCTCTCTGCGTAAACCCAACGAATCGTTCTTGGTGGAGGAGTCGGGTTTGCACCCGGTACCGGATTTCGGCGCCGAATCCAGCCACTTCAGCGATACGAACCAGATCAAATCGCCCGACGAGACGACGTTGAGCGAGAACTCGGTCAGTTTGGACCAGGGGGACCCGCTGGCCGAGGCCGATTTTCATATGGCGTATGGGTTGTACGACCAGGCCGCGGATCTGGTGCGCATCGCCTTGGAGCGCGAACCGGAGCGCCGCGATCTGCGGCTGAAGCTACTGGAAATCTATTTCGTCTGGGGCAACAAGGATGCATTCCTGCAAACCGCGAAGAGCTTGGAAGCCACTCGCGAGCGGGCGCCGGCGGGTGAGTGGGACAAGATTCTCATCATGGGCAAGCAAATCTGCCCGGAAGAGCCCCTATTCGGCGCGGCGTCGGGCGGTGGCCTAGGCTCTGGGGCACCGGTCGACCTCAATCTCGAGGGGGGCGAGAATCGCGTCGATATCGATCTGTTCGGTGATCCCGAGGGCGAACGTAGCTCGCTGGATGGTCATTTCGCGCCGGACGGCGGCCCCACCGGGATGACCGGGGAAGCGGCTGGGCTGCATACGGGTTCCGACCTCGATTTTACCCTCGATGCGCCCGAGCGCGGCGCCGATGAGTCGCCGACGCGTCAGATGCCGTCGCGCGACCGGCCGCCCCGCGACGAACCGACCGTCGAATCGGAGTTGATGGAATTCGGCGATGCGAATTTCGTCGATGCTCCAGCGCAGGCGCCGACCACGCAATCGCCGGCACCGCAGGGCCACGAGCGGCATGAGTTGATCGCGGCGAAGCTGCCCAGCACGGCGGATCAGACCGCCGAGGTATCGATCGACGATCTGGGTCTGGATCTGGACTCGTTGGAAACGACCGGTGCGCCGATCGACCTGTCTCATCTGGAGGAAACCGATCATCCATCCGACGCGCCCACTATGGTGGCGGGACTCGATGAGCGCTCACGCCGCATCATGGCGGATGCGGAACGGGCCGCACGCGATCGCGAGCTCTCGGAACTCGAACGCGAACTGGAATCTTCCTTTGTCACGGACCTCGACGCCGGTCACGACCAGAACCACTCCTCGACGATGGCGCAGGAGCTATCGCCCACCGTACTCATGCGCCGCGAGCCCGATCAGAGCCCGACATCGCGCTTCACTACGCTCGACGCCGCGCAGGGCGAGGAGCGTGAGAAGGACCTGGAGTCGACCTCGCGGCTGCGCGGCATCGACTCGGAAAGCATCGATCTGGATCTCGACCGTCTGGCTGCCGCGCTCGGCAGCGGTGAAACAGCCGAGCAGTCACGAGCCGCCGAAGATCTTTTCTCGAGCGATGTGTTCGAGGGCACGCAGCACGACAAGCTGGTCGATCTCGATGTGGGCGAGTCGCTGCTGGTCGCCGACTCGCCGACCAATCGCTTGCAGGCGCAAACCAACAAACTGAAGGCCCTGGATATCGCGGCGCCGGAAATGGAGCCGGTTACCATGAGCGAGGTGGGTACCAAGCTCGATCTTGCGCGGGCTTACATGGACATGGGCGATCCCGAGGGCGCGCGCAGCATTCTCGAAGAGGTCGTGCAAGAAGGGTCCACCAGCCAGAAACAGGAAGCCGCGCGTCTCATAGAATCTCTACCGGGCTAGGGTTGTGCCGCCGATCGACGCTCTGGGCAGCGGCGCTCCGCGCGGCGCCGTCCGCAGCGGCGATTCGCGACGCGTGGCAGCCGTGGTCGAATACGACGGATCGACCTTCGCTGGTTGGCAGTCGCAAATCCATTCCCGCGCCGTGCAAGACGTGGTGCAAGAGGCTATCGGCTTCGTCGCCGGCCATCCGGTCACCGTCATCTGCGCGGGCCGCACGGACGCGGGCGTGCATGCGACGGGTCAAGTCATTCATTTCGATACCACCGCCATCCGAACGCCGCGTGCCTGGGTGCTGGGCGCAAACACGCGGCTGCCACCGGCGATCGCTCTGCAGTGGGCGGCCGAGGTCAGCCCTGGGTTCCATGCGCGGCATGCAGCCGTGCGGCGTCTTTATCGTTACTGCATTCTGAACCGCAGCGCCCGCTCGGCGCTGCAGCGGCTGTATACGGCATGGATTCATCGCCCGCTCGACGCCGGCGTCATGCACGAAGCTGCGCAGGTACTGGTGGGCGAGCACGATTTTTCAGCGTTTCGGTCGATCGGGTGTCAATCGAAAACGCCGGTGCGCAGGATTCACCGGATCGACGTCCAGCGCGCGGGGGATTTCGTTTGGCTGGAGATCGAAGCGAACGCCTACCTGCACCATATGGTGCGCAATATCGTCGGTACGCTCGTCGAGATTCAGGACGCAGCGGGCCCGCTCGATGTCATGCGGCGGATACTCGACGCGCGGGACCGTCGCCATGCAGGCATGACGGCGCCGGCGGCCGGTCTGTATCTATCGCGGGTGGACTATCCACCCGCCTACGGCATTGCAGCGCCCGCCGGCCGCTTTTGGTAAGCTCGCCGTATGTCATGGTTCGAGCGAATTGTTCCCTCCCGTATCAAGACCGAGCGTCGCACGCGCTCGGTGCCCGAGGGCCTGTGGACCAAATGCCCCGCCTGCGACGCCGTGCTGTATCGCGCCGAGATCGAACGCAATCTGCACGTCTGCCCGAAATGCAGCCACCACATGCGGATCAACGGCCGCGAGCGATTGCTCAAGTTCCTGGACACGGGATCGACCAAGGAGCTGGCGATCAAGGTCGAGTCCGAGGATCCGTTGAAATTCAAGGATACCAAGCGCTACCGCGATCGGGTGGTGCAGGCACAGAAGCTCACGGGTGAACGCGACGCGTTGATCGTGATGTCCGGTCAGCTGGGAGGAGTCGAGCTCGTCGCCTGCGCCTTCGAGTTTCGCTTCCTCGGCGGCTCCATGGGATCGGTCGTCGGCGAGAAATTCGTGCGCGCGGTCGAGCACTGTCTGGAGCATCGGCTGGCCCTGGTGTGCTTCGCGGCGAGCGGCGGCGCACGAATGCAGGAGGCTCTGTACTCGTTGCTGCAGATGGCGAAGACCAGCGCCGCCTTGAAGCGCCTGTCGGAGGCGCGGTTACCGTTCTTTTCAGTGATGACGGACCCGACCACCGGTGGTGTGTCGGCGAGCCTCGCCATGCTGGGCGACATCAACATCGGTGAGCCCAAGGCTCTCATCGGCTTTGCCGGGCCTCGTGTGATCCAGCAAACGGTCCGCGAAACTCTGCCGGAGGGTTTCCAGCGCAGTGAATTCCTCCTCGAGCATGGTGCCCTGGACATGATCATCGATCGCCGCGAGTTGCGTGACCGCATCGGTGCGATGCTGCGGTTATTGACCGGTAAAGAACCCGCCGCGGCCTGACGATGGCCGCGTCGCGGAGTCTCGAGGAGTGGCTGGCGCACCAATCACAGCTACACCCGCAAACCATCGATCTCGGGCTCACGCGGCTCGAGCAAGTGCTCGAGCGGCTGCAATGGCGTCAGCCCGCCGCGCCGGTCGTCACGGTCGCCGGCACCAACGGCAAGGGCTCGGTCACCGCGTACTGCGCGGCCATCCTGAATGCCGCGGGCTACCGCGTGGGTACATTCACCTCACCGCATTTACGTGACTATCGCGAGCGCATTCGTGTGCATGAGCGCTGTGCCACGGCCGAGGAACTGGTACTCGCGTTCGAGCGGATCGAAGCGGCGCGGACGAAGGGAAACGAGATTTCACTGACGTTTTTCGAATACAACGCGTTGGCGGCCTTCCTGATCTTCGCAGCCGCCGAATTGGATGTGTGGGTGCTCGAGGTCGGCATGGGCGGCCGCTTGGACGCCGTCAACGTCATCGATCCCAGCGTGGCGGTCGTGGTCAGCATCGGGTTGGATCATCAGGAGTACCTGGGCACCACCCTCGAGGCCATCGCGTTGGAGAAGGCGGGAGTATTTCGCAAAGGGCGGCCCGCCGTGGTGGGCGCTCGGGAGCCGCCGCCCGTACTCGTCGACATCGCTGCCTCGATGGGTGCCTGGCCGAAGCGCCTCGGCATGGAATTCGATTACGAGCGCGCCGCCACCGCCTGGGGCTACCGCGGCAGTCGCTGGGATTTCCCGGCGCTACCGCCTCCCGCATTGCGCGGCGAAACGCAGTTTGCGAACGCGGCGACCGCCATCGCGGCGCTCGAGGAACTCGAGCTGCCGGTACCCTTGTCGGCCGCCGCCGTGGCGCGGGGCCTCGAGTCCGCACGGTTGGTGGGACGATTTCAACTCATCGCGGCGGGAGCCGTGCAGCCCGACTGGATCCTGGACGTCGCGCATAATCCGGACGCGGCGCGGGTTCTCGCACGGAACCTGCGTGACCTACCGGGCCACGGACGGTCGCTCGCGGTGTGCGGGATTCTTGCGGACAAGGACGCAGCGGGCATCGCGGCTGAGCTGCGCGATTGCTTCGATGCGTGGTGGCTCGCGTCGACGGAGGGTGCGCGCGGCACCAGCGCCGCCGTGTTGGCGGAGCGCATCGGCGGCGAGCTCAGCGCGCCGATAGCCATTGCGGATGATGTTGCCGCGGCCTGTGCAGCGGCTCTGGCGGCCGCCGCGCCGCGGGATCGCATCGTCGTCTTCGGATCCTTTCACACCGTCGGGCCTGCGCTGGAGTGGCTCGAATCGCGCGGCTTGCTGCCGACGCCGGCCCATCCCGAATATACTTGACGCCCGCGTGAACAAAGGCTGGTCGAGCTTCATGGAGCGTCGCGTCAAAGAGCGTCTGGTCGGCGCCACGATTTTAGTGGTGCTCATCGTGCTCATCGTTCCCGAGTTGTTATCAGGGCCCAAGCGGGCGGTGATCGTCGCGCCGCCGCCGCTGCCGGGTGCTCTCGAGCCGATGCGCAGCGTGACGGTGGATCTGGCGACGAACCAGGCGATCGCCGGGACGGACGATGCGGCGGCTTCGGTGGTCGGAGCGTCGGATACAATCCCCGCCGCGCCGACGCCCAGCACGCCGGGAACGACCGCCGTTGCGGACGGCGCCGCTCGCAGCGGTGAGGTTGCCTCTGAGCCGGCTGGCGCAGTCACAGCAGCGACCGCGCCGCCTACCAAGGCGGTACCCGCACGCTCCACCGCGCCGGCGCAGCAGCCGGCGACGTCACCGCTTGAAAGTGGCGCCACGTCCCCCAAATCGTCACGGCCGAACTCGGAAAGCGTCGTTGCGCAGGAGTCCGCGCCGGCGGAAGGTGCGCATCGCGGCTGGGCGGCGCAAGTCGGTAGTTTCGCGACGCGGGCGAATGCGGAAAAGCTCGAGCGGCGGTTGCGAGCCGTAGGGTTTGCGCCGTTACTGTCCTCGAGCGGAGTCGGCCCGGGGGCGCGTTATCGAGTCCGTGTCGGTCCGGTCGCCGATCGCGCGGCGGCGGATGCGCTGCTCGGCAAGCTGAAGAAAGCGGGGTTCCCAGCAACCGTGGCGCCGCCTTGAGCAGCCACGTGACTCACGGGTGCCTGACGAGGGCGTTGTGGTACGCGCAGAAGGCGCATCATGCGCTAGACGGGCTGAGCCAGGTCCGTAATGTTGATCGTTTCACGGCACGGCGATGCGCGCTCCGGTAGAATGCCGTGTGACATAACAAGGGTGATCGCTTGACCGGAGCCGACGTCTTAATTTTGCTGGTTCTGTTCGGTTCCATATTGATTGGATTGCTGCGGGGCTTCATTCGCGAAGCCGTTTCGCTGGTTTTTTGGATTGCCGCGATCTGGGCGGCGTGGAAATTCGGTCCGCTGGTCGAGCCGCATCTCGGCGGTCTACTGGCCGATAGAAATGTCGCGCCCTGGGTTGGGCGATTGGCCGTGCTGGTGCTCGTATTATTGGTCGGATGGGTGGTCGGCATGCTGCTCAGCTACTTCACGCGCAGCATGGGAATGGGCCCTCTCGATCGAGCCATCGGTCTGTTGTTCGGTATCGTGCGTGGCATGGTGTTGGTCGGACTCATGGTCATCGGCGGCGAGCTTTTGCACCTGAATCACGAGGAATGGTGGAATCGGTCCAAGCTGATTCCCTATGGCGAGACCGCCGGGGATTGGCTGCGTGCCATGGTCGGCGAGAGAGGCGAACCTTGGGCCAAGCTCGAGCGTCTGACCGGGGTCAAGGTTCGAGCCAGATAGCCAGCCCAGATGGTTAACAGATAGCGGAGGGTTCTTCATGTGTGGAATCGTCGGAATGGTCGGGGTGAGTGCGGTCAATCAGCGAATTTACGACGCGCTCACCGTGCTGCAGCACCGCGGGCAGGATGCCGCCGGCATCATGACCGCCGAGGCGGGTGAGCTCTTCATGCGCAAGGACTCGGGCTTGGTGCGCGACGTGTTCCAGCAGAAGCACATGGTGAAACTGAAAGGCAACGTCGGGATAGGCCATGTGCGCTACCCGACGGCTGGCTCGGACAGCGCGAACGATGCGCAGCCCTTCTACGTCAATTCGCCCTACGGCATCTGCCTCGGGCACAACGGCAACCTGACCAATGCGCGCGAACTCACGGAAGTTCTGGTGCGCGAGGACCGCCGCCACCTCAATACCGGCTCCGATTCGGAGGTGCTGCTCAACGTGCTGGCCTCGGAACTCGAGCGGGTCGGCACGCCGCGCGTGACGCCGGCGGACGTGTTTGCCGCCGCGAGCGCGGTCTACCGCCGCTGCCGCGGCGGCTATGCGGTCGTCGCCATGGTGATCGGCCACGGCATCCTGGGGTTTCGCGATCCCAACGGCATCCGACCGCTCGTCGTCGGTAATCGCGAGACCAACAAGGGAACGGAGTGGATGCTCGCCTCCGAAAGCGTCGCGCTCGACATGTCGGGTTTCAAGATGGTGCGCGACGTGGCCCCGGGCGAGGCGGTGTTCATCGATGAGTTGGGCCGCTTCTATGCGCAGCAGTGCGTGGCGACCGCGCGGCACACGCCATGCATCTTCGAATACGTCTATTTTGCCCGGCCCGACTCGATCATCGACAATATCTCGGTCTACAAGGCGCGCCTGCGCATGGGCGAACGCCTGGCCGAGAAGATCAAGCGCACCCGGCCCGATCATGACATCGATGTGGTGATCCCCATTCCCGATACGAGTCGCACCGCGGCCGTCCAGGTCGCGCAGCTTCTCGGGGTCAAGTATCGAGAGGGGTTCATCAAGAACCGTTATATCGGCCGCACCTTCATCATGCCGGGTCAGGAACAACGTTCCAAGTCGGTGCGCAGCAAATTGAATGCGATCGATCTCGAATTTCGCGGCAAGACGGTGTTGCTGGTGGATGACTCCATCGTGCGCGGCACGACCTCCGCTCAGATCATCGACATGGCGCGTGAGGCGGGAGCCAAAAAAGTCTATTTTGCCTCCGCGGCACCGCCGGTGCGCTATCCCAACGTCTACGGCATCGATATGCCAGACACCTCGGAACTCGTCGCGGCCGGCCACACCGACGAGGAGGTGCGGGGCATCATCGGAGCCGATTGGCTGATCTATCAGGATCTCGACGATCTCGAGCATGCCGTGCGCCATGACCACGCCAAGATCACGGACTTCGATACCTCCTGCTTTTCCGGCGAGTACGTCACGGGCGACGTGACGCCGGAGTATTTGCAGCGTCTGCAGCGAGACCGATCCGACGAGGCCAAGCAGCAGCGTCGCGATGCCGCCGTCCGCGGGCTCAAGTCCGTTCGAGTTCTTTAGCGGTCTGTGCGATAGCTGCCGAGGTCGAGTTTGTCGCTGCGTCTGTTGGTCATTGGGGAGCGGGCCGAGCACCGACGGCTGGTCAAGCTACACATCCAACTCGGTTGGCCCGATGTGGTCATCGTCGAACATGCCGAGGGCGAGGATGTGCCCTTGGATGCGGAGTTCGCGGCGACGGGGTTCGACGCGGCGGTTGTCGTGGCGGCTGCGCCGGCCGCGGCGCGCGCCGAGCGTCTGATCGCCGATTTCCTCTCGCGACCCGAGTTCGCGCCCGTGGTGTTCGTGCTGCTGGACAACGTTCCGCTCAGTTCGCGAAGGATGCCCGGACTGTATCGACTGCATGGTCGAAAGGTCGATCGCGAACGGCTCCTCGAGCTGCTCGAAAAGGCGTCCACCGAACACAAACAGAACTTGGCCGTACTGCGCTCCCATCCGGAGTTCGATAAACGCTATCTCTTCGGCAAGAGCATGATTCGTGGTCACCGGTGCATCAGGCAGGTGGGCAGCGGCGGGATGTGCAAGATCTATCTCGCGGAGAGCGAGCGGGCCGGCACGTTGGTGGTCCTCAAAGTGTTCAACCAGGTTCCCGACGTCTCCGAACGCATCGTCGGCTTCGATCGGTTCCTGCAGGAATACCAGATCGTCGCCGGCTTGAAGCACCAGAACATCGTGCGCATCCATGACTTAGGGATAGCGGACGATCATGCCTACATTGCGATGGAACACTTCCCCGCCGGCGATCTGCGTCAACGCATGAAGGCATCGCTGTCGCCCGCTGTCGCCTTGCATTTCCTCGAACAGATGGCGAGCGCGCTCGATGCCATCCATGGGGTCGGCGTGTTGCACCGGGATCTGAAGCCGGCCAATGTGATGCTGCGCACGGACGGCTCGCTATGTCTCATCGACTTCGGGCTGGCCAAGGCCAACGAGTTGGACGCCGAACTGACCGGCACCCGCGAGATCTTCGGCACGCCTTACTACATGAGCCCGGAACAGGGTCATGCGGAATTGATCGACGAACGCAGCGATCTGTACAGCCTCGGGGTCGTGTACTACGAGATGCTGACCGGTCGCAAGCCCTACACCGGTACCACGGCGATGGAAGTGATCTACAAGCACAAGCGCGCCGAACTGCCCGATATCCCGCCGCACTTCGCGGCCTATGCGTACATCCTGCGGCGATTGCTGGCCAAGTCGCCCGCGGACCGCTTTCAATCGGCGCGTGAGTTGCTCGATGCCATCGCCGACCTTGCGACGCCAGCATGACCGCGCCAGGTTCCAGCGCGCCGCGGGCGGTCGCGGCGGATCCCGGGCGCCTCGCGCATCCCTTGCTGCGAGCCGCAACACCCGCTGCCTGGGTCGCCGCGGCGTGCGCGGCGCCGGACATTCTGCTCATCGACCATGCCAATTGTGAGAAGAAGGCAGCATCGACCGCGCTCGCGCTGATGTTCGCCTACGCCGCGGATCTGGAGCTCACGGATCGAATGTCGCGGCTTGCGCGGGAGGAATTGCGGCACTACGAACAGGTGGCCAAATTGCTCAAGACGCTGTGCATCGTGCCGCAACGTCTCGGCCCCGGTCGCTATGCGGAGCGCCTGCGTCGGCTGGTTGCCAAGAGCGAACCGTGCCGCGAAGTCGATTTGATGGTCTGTGGCGCGTTCATCGAGGCGCGCTCATGCGAGCGCTTCGCGGCGCTCGCGCCGGCCATCGGCGGTGCGGCCGGCGAGCTTTTCCTGGGGTTGCATGCCGCGGAAGCGCGGCATTACAAGGTTTACCTGGAGCTGGCGCGGCGGGCCGCGGCACGCGGCGGCATCGACTTGGCGCCTCGCATCGACGCATTCGCGGTGTGCGAGACGGAGTTGATCACCAGCCATGACGAGGTATTTCGCTTCCATTCGGGGGTGCCCTGAGGCGGCGGGCGAACTGTCTGATTCATGAGCACCCCCGCTACGTCACTCATGAGTCGGGCAGGCTGCGCTGGGTGGCTTCGGGTGGTGCGTGGCTCGAGGTCAGCGGGGCAGCGACACGAGTTCCGGTCCGCCTCGATCCCAGCGCAGCACGCTGCCGTGTTGGTGCCAATCGCCGAGCACGATGCGAGTGCAGGGTCGCCCATCCACGTCGAGCGGGTGAATGGCGGGGCGATGCGTGTGACCGTGCAACAGCGTGGTCACGGCCGCACCGCGCAGCGCCAGCTTCACGCTCGCTGGATTGACATCGCCGATCGTGTATTCCAAGCCGGCGGTGTGCGCCCGGCTGCCCACCCGTGCCGCACCGGCGAGTGCACGACGGGCGGCAATCGATAGCGCGAGGAATTGCCGCTGCCAATCGCCGTCGCGGACGGTGGCGCGCAGTCGCTGGTACGCGCGGTCATCGGTACAGAGGGCGTCGCCGTGCATGACCAGCACCGGCTCGCCATACAGGGTCATGACCAGAGGGTCCGGGATGAGCCGCGCGCCGGACATGGTGCAGAACCGCTCGCCCAAGAGGAAGTCGCGGTTGCCATGCATGACGAAACAGGGCACGCCGCTCGCGGTGAGCGCTCTCAGGCCGGCGATCGCTGCCAGTTGGTCCGTGTCGGGAGCGTCGTCGCCCACCCAGGACTCGAACAAGTCGCCCAGAATGTACAGGGCCTCGGCTTCATGCGCCTCGCCGCCGAGAACCGCCAAAAACTGTTGCGTGATCTCCGGGCAGCTCGAATCGATATGCAGATCGGAGATGAAGAGGGTGGTCAAGCGAGCGGTGCGGTTATTGCGCGGCCACGCGTTTGATCTGCTGGATGACGACCTGTTGTTGGGGCGCGTCTTCCTTGAATGGGCCTTTGGCGCCCGTCGCCACATTGCCGATCTTGTCCACCACATCCATCCCTTGCACTATCTTGCCGAAAACCGCATATCCCCAGCGGGTTTGATTCGGATCGAGCGCCGCATTGTCGAACAGGTTCACATAGAACTGGCAATCGCCGGCATGGGGCTCGGCCGGTCTCGCGAGACCGACCGTGCCGCGCAGATTGGTCAGGCCGTTGCCCGATTCATTCACCACTTTGGTGGGCGCGGGTTTGAGCTTGTAATCGGTGTCGAAACCGCCGCCTTGGATCACGAAGTTCGGAATCACGCGGTGGAATATCGTCTGCGTGTAGTGTCCCGCGTCCACGTACTTCAGAAATTGCGCAACCGTGAGCGGCGCCCGCTCCGGCAGTAATTCAATGGTGAAGCTCCCCAGGGAAGTCACCACTTGCACCTGAATGGGAGCCGAGGATGCCGCGGTGGGTTGAGTGGCCGCGGCCGGAGGCGGATCGGCCGCGATGCTCGATTGCCAGGTCATTACCGAGAGAAGTCCGAACAGCAGAACTAGGTGTTTCATGCCCGAGATTCTACTCGAATAGGTACAATCTTGAGATATGTCCTCATCAGTCGTCACACGATTTGCGCCGAGCCCAACCGGCTCTTTGCATCTGGGGAACGCCCGAACCGCGTTTTTCAGTCACCTATGGGCACGCAAAGCCGGCGGCCGATTCATTCTGCGCATCGAAGACACGGATGCCGAACGTAGTCAGACGCGTCATCGCGACGGCCTTTTGGTGGACCTGGGCTGGTTGGGGCTCGACTGGGATGAGGGTCCCGACGTGGGCGGTCCCGCCGCACCGTATTCGCAATCCGAGCGTGGAGCTTTCTACGACGGCCTTTTCTCGCGCCTGCGCTCCGATGGTCATGTGTATCCCTGCTATTGCACGGCGGAGGAACTCGAGTTGTCCCGCAAACTGCAGCGCATGGCGGGCAAGCCGCCGCGCTATGCGGGTACCTGCCGCCATCTGAGCAGGGCAGAATGCGCGGATCGCGAGGCGCGCGGTCTCAAAGCCACGTTGCGCTTCGCCGTGCCCGCCGCAACGGTCATCGAGTTCACCGATTTGGTGCACGGGCCGCAGCGCTTTTCATCGGGAGACATCGGGGACTTCATCACGCGCCGCGAGGATGGCAGCGCGGCGTTCTTCTTCAGCAATGCGGTGGACGACTCGGCCATGGGGGTGACTCATGTGCTGCGCGGCGACGATCATCTCACCAACACGCCGCGTCAGCTCCTGCTGCTCGATGCGTTGCGGATGCGCCGCCCCGACTACGGCCATGTGGGGTTGTTGGTCGGCGTGGATGGCGCGCCGCTCTCGAAGCGGCATGGAAGCACCAGCGTCAGCGAATTCCGCGAGCGCGGCTTTTTGAGCGATGCCTTGCTCAACCACTTGTTTCACCTGGGCCACACCGGTGACGTCGAAGGCTGGGTGGCAGCCAGCGACATGCCGGCGCATTTCCGGCCCGAACATCTCGGCCGGGCCGCGGCGCGCTTCGACGAAGCGCAACTGATCCACTGGCAAAAGGAGACGTTGCAGCGTATGTCGGCCACGGAGATCGGTGAGTGGCTCGGCTCGAACCAGCCGGCCGCATTGATCGAATTGATCCGGCACAACGTGGTGATGCCGGCCGATGCGGCACCCTGGACCGCGGTCGTGGATGGCGACTTGCCGCCGCTCGGGGACCCGGAGAAGCGGGTGATTGCCGCGGCGGGACCTGGATTTTTTGCGGCCGCGGCGGATGCGCTCCAGGAATCGGGGGCGGACCTAAAAATGCTCACTACTCTATTGAAGGAGCGCACCGGTCGTAAAGGCGCGGAGCTGTTCATGCCGCTGCGCGTGGCCTTGACCGGACAGTCTCACGGACCGGAACTCGGCCCATTGCTCAAGCTGATGACGCCGGGTACGGCGCGACATCGTCTTCAGTCCCATGCTAAGAATCCATAACTCGCTCAGCGGCGCGAAAGAGGAGTTCAAGCCGCTGCGGCCAAACGAGGTGCGCATGTACGTCTGCGGCATGACCGTGTACGACTACATACACTTGGGTCATGCGCGTATGTTGACGGTGTTCGATCTGGTGCAGCGCCATTTGCGGTCGCACGGCTTCAAGGTGACTTATGTCCGCAACATTACGGACATCGACGACAAGATCATTCAGCGTGCCGCCGAGAACGGTGAGGAGTGGTCGACGCTCGCGCGCCGCTTCGCCGACGCGATGCAGGAAGACTGTGCGGCGCTGGGGCTGTGGCAACCCGACCTCGAGCCGCGCGCGACGGAATTCATCGAACCCATTCTACGGATGACGCAGACTCTGATCGACAAGGGCTATGCCTATGTCGCCGCCGATGGCGACGTCCTTTATTCGGTGCGCAAGTTCGCGAACTATGGCCGTCTGTCGGGTAAAAAGATCGACGATCTGCGCGCGGGATCGCGCGTACAGGTTGACGAAGCCAAGCTCGATCCGTTGGATTTCGTACTCTGGAAGCAGGCAAAGCCGGGCGAGCCGAGTTGGCCGTCGCCCTGGGGTGCCGGTCGTCCGGGCTGGCACATCGAATGTTCCGCGATGTCGACCAGCCTGCTCGGCGATTACTTCGACATTCACGGCGGCGGCATGGATTTGAAGTTCCCGCACCACGAGAACGAAATCGCGCAATCGTGCGCGGCGTGCGATTCACCGTTCGTGCGACTGTGGATGCACAATGGCTTCGTGCGCATCAATGACGAAAAGATGTCGAAGTCGCTCGGCAATTTTTTCACCGTGCGGGACATCCTGAAAACCTTGCGCGATCCCGAAGTACTGCGCTTTTTCCTGCTCGGCAGTCACTACATGGGACCGATCAACTATTCCGAGGCGCAGTTGGCGCAGGCCGACGAGACGTTATTGGGGCTGTATCGGACGCTCAACGATACCGTCGCCGATGGCGAACCGCCGCTCGCGAGCGCGTGGGCGGAGTTTCAGGCGGCGATGGATGACGACTTCAGCACGCCGGAGGCGTTCGCGGTGATGCAGGGCGTGGCGCGCGAACTCAACAGCGCCAAGGCGCAGAAAAAGTCCGCGGAAATTCCGCGATTGGCCGCGACTTTGCGCGCCATGGGTCGGGCGCTCGGAATTTTGCAACAGGACCCGGCCAGCTATCTGAAGCGTGCCGTGGGCCCGGCGGCCCTCGCGGACGATGCCATCGAGGCACTCCTGCGACAGCGCGGCGCCGCGCGCGCGGCCAAGGACTTCAAAGAGTCAGATCGCATCCGCGACCTGTTGTTGGCCGCGGGTGTGCTCATCGAGGATAAGCCGGGCGCTCCGAGCGCGTGGCGACGAGCCTGATTCGTCAGTCCGAGCGTCGCGTTGCAATGATACCGACGGCGAGCCCGATGATCGCGGCAATGCCCACCACCTGCCACGGATTATCGCGAACGTAGGTGTCCGTGGTCTTCGTGGCCTGTCGCGCCTGATGCTTCACCTGGGCGGCGCCGTCGCTGAGCGCACTCTTCGCGGCGGCCAATGCGATTTTCACCTTGGCCTTCACTCGCGCGATTTCTGGAGTCTCTACATCCTTGAGGGCATGCGTCAGATCTTCAACGTTTTCGATGAAATTGTTGAGCTGACCTTTGGCGTAATCCTTTGCATCGCGGGCTGAGTCGGCGTCTAAGAGTGAATCCATTGATGTCTCCGTTGGGGAAAAAATAAAGCGCCCTCGTGACGGCGCCCCTGAGTCAGATAGGCTGCGAGCGTTAGACGCGTCGGCCCATGCTCATCAGGAAGCTGACCACCGCGCCGATCAAAAATACCACGAAGAGCACTTTGGCGATGCCGGCGGCCCCGGCGGCGATACCCCCGAATCCAAAAAACGCTGCCACCAGCGCGATGATAAAGAATACGACGGCGTAATGAAGCATGGGGCACCTGTGAGCGTAGTTGAAAATGTCATACCGTGCATGCAGTGTCCGCGAACTCGTACTGCGCCACAGTCGGCGCTCCGCCAGGTGGAACGTAGGACATACCCGACGCTGTTGAGTTACCTTGTCAGGCTACCGGATGCGCTGCAGGATGGGTCGTTCATGAAGAGCGTGTTGATCGTATACCACTCGATGACCGGCGGTACCCAGCAGATGGCTCAAGCGGCGGCCCGGGGCGCGTATTCGCAGGGCGACGTGCGGGTGTCGCTGCTGCACGCGGCGGCGGCGGGTACGGCGGATGTGCTGGAGGCGAGCGCCTATGTTTTTGCGACCCCGGAGAATCTCGCAGCCATGTCCGGGTTGATGAAGGACTTCTTCGACCGTACCTACTACGGCGCGCTGGATCGCATCAACGGTCGACCCTATGCCCTGTTGATTTGCGCCGGCAGCGACGGCACTAATGCGGCGCAACAGATCGCACGGATCGCCACCGGGTGGCGTTTGAAAGCGATTGCCGACCCGCTCATCGTCTGCACCCAGGCGCAAGCGCCGGAGCGCATCCTGCGCGCGAAGCGCATACCGGAATCAAACCTGTTGGAGTGCGAGGAACTCGGCGCGACGCTGGCTGCGGGCATCGGCCTCGGGATTTATTGACGCAACTCACCGAGGGCGTGCGCTCCGCCTCGATGGCGGGGAAATCTGCCGCGCTCGCCGTCATGTGCGAGGTGAGTCCGGCAGGCTACTGGATCAGTGCTTGCGTAGGCAGTCCGCGCCCTTGGCGTACAGCCACAGCACCGTGGCGATCAGGGTGCCGCCGGGCAGCTGCCAGATTTCAGGGTCGACCGCGGCGCCGACGTTCTGTATCCGCGCGGCGAGCCGTGCGGCATAAGATTCCATTTGTTCCATCATCGTCTTCTCCGCTGCCTAAACAACTGATGCCTGGGCAATAGATCGGTCAAAAAAACTCAGGCGTTGGCGAGCATTCGCTTCAGCACCGTTTCCACTTCGCGCACCTGCGCCTTCGTGACTCCGTTCAGCAGACGATCGACTACCCGATCCAGGCAGGCTTCCATCTTGGGGAAGGCCGCCCGACCCGCCTCGGTCACCTCGAGCGCCACCGAACGGCGGGTGTGCGCCAGAGGCATTCGTCGAATCAACTGCTTGGTCTCGAGGCGGTCGATCATCCGGCTCATGGCGCCCCGGTCATAGTCCATCGCCTTGCACAACTCGCAGGCCGATTGCGCGCTGCCGCGCAAGACGTTCTTCAAAATCGCGAATTGCGCGGTCGTGATTTCGAGGGGCGCGACTTCCGGGTCACCCAAGAACTCCTTATCCAAGCAGCTGATGATGGCCAGTCTGAGTTGCATGACCAGGGGCGCAAGACCCGTCCGCCGGGTCGATGACTCGACTTCATCCGCCTCGACGTTGCTGACCACGGCTCGCATGGGTATCATATTAGTTGCCGAGGCAACAATTGTCAAGGCAGCACGCCCGAAAGCCGGGCCGCGCTGCCGGCTCAGGGGGTGGCGGCCGTAGGTAGGGTGGGCCGGGCCGGAGCGGGCGAGGAGGGAGCGGGCGAGGAGGGAGCGGGCAAGGGCGACGCAGATCCCGAAGAGACCATCGCGGAAGGTGCGGGCGAGGCAGGTACGGACGGTGCAGAGGAGGGCGAGTCTGTTAGGGATGTCACCGCGGGTTGTACTGCAGGTGTCTGAGGGGGCGGCTCGGGGGCGCCCTCGGGTTCCATGGCGGCCGAGCGCCGGGATGCATCGCGACCATTGTCATCCACCGGTGCGGGGAGCTGCTGTACCGTCAGCGTGGTGGTGTCGATGACCTGCGGGTTGTCGCGCAGCTTGATGTACAAGAAGCCGGTGGTGGGGTGGGGAACCGGCAATGCCGCCCCGAGGAACCCATCGGGTACCGCCACGGCATGCGTGAACTGTGGATCGCCGGCCACGGACTCGATCAGAAACAGGTTGGTGCCGACCAGTTTGCAGGCCAGTTCCGGTGTCTGGGGGCAGATGATCTCTTTCAGCAGCGGCAGCCGCACTAGATGGGTCAGCGGCTGCCAATCGCTGGCGACCCCCTTGCTGTTCACCCGGAATTTCAAAAGTCCGAACGCCGCACCGCCGAACGCTTTCGCCGGATTGAGCGTTGCAACCGCCACTCTCGTATTCTCCAATGTGAGACCGCCGTTGCCCTGTGTGAGGGTGGTGAGCGATGACTCGTCGGTGGTGGCGACGTCGATGGTCTCGTCATGCGAAAAAGTGCCCGGCGACAGACTGCGCATGGAGAAGATCAGCGTAGCGTCTTCGGGCAGTTGGCCCGAGTCGGTGAGTTGAATATTGGCGTCGTTGCCGGCGGTCGACAACTGCACGCTCTTTCCGAGCAGGCTCACGCGCGGACGCGGTGCATCGACCGCCACGGTCAGGGGGAGCGATCGGCCGTCCTGCAGCGTGACCTTGGCGGCGATGCCGCGGTCCGGCTTCAGAGCCGCCGCCGCCGCGGGTTCCTGCGCGACCATCGGTAACTCGTCGTTGCTGGTGCGCTGCGACGGGTCGGGCAGGAAAGTCACGTTCTTGAAAGTCAGGCTGGCGACGTCGTCGAGGCGGCTACCCTTGAGCAGGCCCTGCGTCTCGCCTGCATGAATCGCGAAGCCATCGAACCGGCCCGCTTCGGCGAATAGTCGTAGCGGTACCGGTTGCGGGTCGGTGACGCCATACTGTTTGACCAATAGCGTTACCGGGCCGGCTTGCGCATCCTCGAGCGGCAGCTTGATCTCGACCTCGTTCGGCTTCACCGATTTCCAGTCGGCCTTGAGTTCCTTGCCGGCGGGATCTTTGAGCATGATGCCGTCGACGCAGCTGACATTGTCAGCGCGCAGATGCACGGTGTCCTGACGCCCGATGATGAGCGCCGAGTCGTCGCCCGACGCCAGCTCCCAATTTTTGGCATGGGCATTCATCAATCGAAAGCGCGGTCCTTGATAGGCGTCGAAGCCCCAGTAGCCGTGCAGCGAGGCCTGCACGCTGTCGCCGAGCGTGGTGGAGCCGAGCGCAGCCGTGTCGACCACGTAGCCGCCCTGGGTGGCGTCGGGCGTAGCGGGCAGTTCCATGGTCCTGCCGTCCGTATCGGTCAAACTCAGGGTCACGTCATGCGCGAAATTGGTTGAGAACACCAAGGGTGCGCCCTCCACCGGTAGCACCAGCGAGGTGCGCCGCGCGCAGTAGAGCTCCTTAGGGTCCACCGCATGCAAGGGCGGTAATTGGGCCTGTTCCACCGCCGGCAATGCGGTGACCATCACGGATTTGGGATTATGGAAGGAGGGGGCCGCATTCAACGTCAGCGCGATGCGGTCGCCGCGCTGCGAGGCGAGGGCGGGAATGTATTGGTACTGCGCCGTGCTGAAAGAGTCGAAGATCCGCGCGATGTCGAGCACCGAGGCGATGTACGGGCTGTAGTAGCCATAACTCAGTTGCGGCGTGAAGCTGGCCTCGAGCGCCAGGTCGCTGCCGGGACCCGAGGTCAGCGCCTCGACGATGGAAGTGCTGTGGCCATCGTTTAGAATCAATGATTCCTGGCCGACCATCAAGCAGGGCGCTTGCAGTTCAGGCAACTTGTCCAAGCACTTGTCGTCGACCTTGATCGCCAGGCTGCGTGCGAGCAATGGGGCGACTTCGGAGATCTTGGCCGGATCGGCGTTGTTCAAACCGCGAATCGTCGCCAGGTAACGTTCGAGCCGCGAACGGTCGAGTGCCGCCTGGTTCAAGTCCTGCGACGTCCGTACGAAGGCGCCGGGTCGGCCGCGCACCGCGCTCACCAGTGTCTTGAAGTCGCCGCCGGTTTCGGGCGCCAGGAAGACCAGCACCTGTTGCGCGTCCGCGGGTACGGTGATGGTCAATCCGTCCGCGGCACAGTCACCCTTCCAGGTCTTGCAGGAAAAGAACCAGCTTTCAGGAGGTGGATTGGTGGCGCCGCGCAGGAATGCGGCAACCAGCAGGTAGTGAGCCGACTGCGAGGCCGGCAGATCGGCCTTGAGCCAAATCCGATCGCCGGGAGCCAGATTGGGTACCTGCGAAGCGGGCAGCGTGGCCGCGCCGCGAGTAACCTTCACATCGAGAACCGGCCCGGCAAGATCGAACGGCGCCGGGGTGGCATGGGCTGCAACGGCAAGCAACGCCGCAACGAGAAAACATCCATAGCGTGCGATCATAGTGTCGGTCATCAACCCCATATAGGCGTCGGCGTACCGTTAGATTGTCGCTCAAGCCTGAAGTTCGTACCGCCGACCAGTCCCTTCATGACTGAAGTGTCATCTTTGACGCCGTGGGCACCATGGGCGCTGCCCGTCACGTGGTTGCAAAATGCCGCAGCTCTCGCCTCATAAGTGAGACTCTAGTCCTCGCACCCTAACGCCGATGGAGGTCCCCGTGACTCGCGAAGAAACACCATTCGATACATCTTTTTTGGAGGCGAAGCGCGACCAACTGGTAGCCCTGAAAGCGAAGCTGCAGAGTACGCGTGCGGCGGCTATGGGCGAGGAGGGCGACGTCAATGCCAACGCCAGGGGTGAAGCGCGCGAGTATGGCGACGACGCGCAGAAGCTGGTGACCTTGGAGCTCGAGGGAACCCTCGCAGCGCGCGACACACAGCGTTTGGTGAACGTCGAACGGGCGTTACGCAAAATCGACGAAGGCAGTTACGGGCTGTCCGATGAAAGCGGGTTGCGTATACCCTTGGAAAGACTAAATGTGGCGCCGGAGGCGATCTATACGCTGGCGGAACAAGAGGCCTTGGACAAGAAGCACTAAGACGTCGAGCTTTCCGTGGCCGGGGTGGATGGGTCGCCGGGGATTAATGGCCCGCGACAGTCACCAGGACGATCAGCAATAACAGCGCGAACCACAGGTATTCACGATCCTGCGGGGTTCCGTCCTTGCGCGAGATGGTCTTTTTGATCATGCCCCTTCGTCCTTGGCCTCATCGCAGAATATCGGGGCGGTTCACAGGGTGGAACTATTCTCCGGTCATTTGCATATGTGATTCAGGCATAAGGCGCGAGCCCGTCAGCGGTGGGCCCATCGATGGGCCGCGAAAGCGCAGCCTACGCCGATGAACGGCAGGAGCACCACGGCATCGGCCTTATGGACGATCAGTGCGCCCGCCAGCAGCGCTCCGAACAGGTAGGAAACGACGACGGCGCTCTGAATCTTCACATCCTTGAGACCGAGGGCGTCGCCGTTGGCCAGCGAATCGGCGATGGTTCCAACCAGCTTGGTGAGTGTGGTGGTGAAGACGATAGTCGTTTGACTGATGGTTTGACCGATGACCGCTTGAATGCCCATCGCGACGGCAAGCAGCAGAATTTGTAAATGATCCGAGGGCGCGTTGGCGGCGTGCGGGGTCCACAGCGCATACAGCGCGAAAAACAACAGGAGACCGCCTTCCGTGCTGAGCAAGAGTCCGAGCGCCTGCGCCTGGGCGCGGCTACGGCGTTGCAGCACCCCCAGGGCGCAGCCGAGAACGAAACCACTGAGCGCAACCACCGAACCCATGGCCGCCTGGGAGTCGCTTTGCGCCACGTAGTAGGCGAGCAGAGCGAAATTGCCGGTCATTGCCGAGGCAAAGACACCCCCCAGGCTCGCGAAGCTGATGACATCCACGGTGCCGGCCGCGAAGGCGGTCAACAATAGGATCAATTCCATGCAATTGAGTTTGAAGGTATCCGACATGGTGCGGGCGTCAGCGCGGGATCCGGTGAATTGAAAGATTGATGCTCGAACTATACGGGTATTCGCTGAGGCCTCCAGGGAGGCTTTTGGTCCGTAAGGCGCCGTCGTTGCCTGGGAGTCCTGTGACCCGTACACTGCTGCGCGGCGACTAATACTCGGGGTGTAGCTCAGACTGGTAGAGCGCTACGTTTGGGACGTAGATGTCGCAGGTTCGAATCCTGTCTCCCCGACCACTTTATCTGTGTATAATCCCGCCGCATTTCCGATTCGGTGGGTATGGACCCGGCATCGGCCTGGATAAATACGTTTGGCGCTATCCGTGTTCTTTAATTTAGAGGCGCCCGTAGCTCAACCGGATAGAGCACCGGCCTTCTAAGCCGGCGGTTGCAGGTTCGATTCCTGCCGGGCGCACCAATCCGCATCGGAAGCTTTAGACGATGGTGGACGTAGCTCAGCTGGTAGAGCCCCGGATTGTGATTCCGGCCGTCGCGGGTTCGAGTCCCGTCGTCCACCCCACCCCCCTGATTCTCGAGGTTTAAACCCCTCATTCGATTGGTCCCTTCCCGACCTAAGTATGATGCATTCATTGCCAACATCGGTCGGTCGACGAGAGTCAGTCACGGCGGTGGCGCGCCGCGCATCAAATCGACCTCGGTCATACGCTTCTCGTCGAATATCACGAAGATGCCGCTGGAGATGACGACACCGGCGCCGACTATCAGCGATACGTTCGGATGCGCCGACCAGAAAATCCAATCGATGAGAAACGCCCATAGGATGGCGGTGTATTCGAAGGGTCCGACCACGGACGCCGGCGCGCGCCGGAACGCGTCCGTGAGCCAGTACTGACCCAGTGCGCCCGAAACGCCGACGGCCGCCAGCCATTGCCAATCCTCGGAGCGTACGGGTTGCCAACTGGCGATAGACAGGGCGCCGGCGCCCACGCTGATCAGAGCCAGATACCAAAAGACCATGGAAATGCTCGAGTGGCGACCCGCAAGGGTACGGACGCTGAGCGCGCTCAAGGAGTAGCACACGGTCGCCGCTGCGGCGGCCGCGGCCGCGGCGAGCGGCATGGCTCCCTTCGACCATGGCTGAAGCACGATCAAAACGCCCGCGAGGCCCGCCATGATGGCGCCCCAGCGTGAGCGGGTGACCCGATCGCCGAACAGCGGTACCGACAGCGCAGTCATGAGTAATGGGGCGGCCAGAGAAAACGAGTAGGTTTGCGCCAAGGTAAGACGATTCACGGCAAAGATGAAGGTCACCAGCATGGTGACGCCCAGAGCGCCGCGCGCCACGTGCAAGAGCGGCAAGGATGCCTTCAGATCTCCCCATGAGCGCCGCCACAGTATTGGTACCGCGATGCAAAGTAGCGAAGCGAGGCTGCGCAGGCATGACATCTGCAGCGGCGCGTAATGCGACGACAGCCGCTTCATCGTCGCATCCATGATCGAGAAAACGAAAGCGGCCAGGATCATGGACGTGATTCCGCGCAGTCGATCGGACTTAATCATCATGATGGACGCCAAAAAATGGCGAATTAGACCATATGCCATGGACCGGGCTCCACCGCGCATACACCCCTGGCGCAGGTCTGGTTATGAAATCGAAAGACGGCACTCTCGGCGGCGAACTTGGGAAGCCATTTACATCAGAAATGAGTACACTACGACCGCCATGAGGTCCGATGGACGAGTGCAATGTGTCTCGGTGCACAAAACGCGTCACTTATGTTATAGTTTGCGACGCTTTTAGAATGGTTTGCAGCTTGGTTTAATCTACCGATTTCTGCTAACATATTGATTGTAAAGGTAAATTTGGGCCGTTAGCTCAGCTGGTAGAGCAGTTGACTCTTAATCAATTGGTCGTAGGTTCGATCCCTACACGGCCCACCATTTTCAAAGACTTACGCGCGATACAATTGCCGTCTTTCTACCAGCTTCGATAAGTTATCGGGCCGGCTGGACTCATCAATGATTATTTAAACCCAGCCGGTCCCGGCCTTCCACATCTGCGCTAAGTTCTCGCCGCTCGAGAGGGTGCGAAACGCAGGCATGGCGAATACGATGAGATCCCCGACAACCCTATCGAATGAATCGGCAAGATGCGCCTCGCCCATCTTGTTGACGAAGGCATTCCACTGAATGCGGTGCGCTCGAACAAAGTCTGGGGAGAGAGCCTCAAATTCTTCTGCCGGGATGGGCGTCTGTCGATTCTTGAATGTCGCGTCGATGGCTCTGAGCAGCGTCTTACCGTTGAGGTCAAGATGAGTAGAACAGACCCAAACGTCGTAGAAGTCTTTCATCCGACTGTTGGCATTGCCGAGCGCCACCATAGCTTGAAGCTTCTCAGCGATGGCGGTCTCGACCGAATAGGCCAGCAGTTTGACGGCGTCCCCACCCAAGAAGACGGGGTACTCAATCATCCGTGGGCCGGGCACCATGACATCACCAACGCCGAAATCGATCTGAATTTTAAGCCGCACGTTGTCCATCCGCGCATCCATCAGAATTCGGGTTCCCTTGTATTCCGAATCCTTTGTGATCTCCTCGGCCACCGCGCTGTCGGCGATGAAGTGCAGACCATCTGCTGCGACGTCTAGCGTCGCGCAGTCCTTGACGAGCGCCAGCAAGGTGGCCTGATCTGCCTTCCCTGTGCGAAGCATGTCGATGTCCATGGTGGGGCGCGCATTTGGGATGCCGATTGTCTTCAGAAGCAGCGCGCCTTTGAGAACGACACTTTGCGCATGCTTGGACTTCGAGATGCGGTACAGGAAGCGCTCCATGGCATATTGCTGAAGGACCTGTTGAAACAGCGTGCCACTCGACTTCGACGTGTTTCGGAGTTTCGCTAGCACTGAGGCGACGATGTTTTTCCGATCCTTCGCGATCATTCGATCGCCTGTAGATACGGTGTCATGGGCTTTTCGACGCGCAGCATCCGTGCGTAATGCAGCAGTTCACGGTTCTGCACTCGCTTTCGTTGTCGTGCTAGCCGCAGTGCCTCGAGCGCGACATCGAGCCCCAGTTTGTTTCTGAATTTGAAGCAATCCACCACCGTGCGTGCGGCGCTGTAGATGTTCAGCGGCATGCCGCCAATGCGCTGTGTTTCAAGCCCCTGTTCGAAGGTTTTCCGATCGAAGCGATAAAGCGTGATGGGGATCGATAGCTTGACGCGGTGATAGCTCCCCTGCGGTACAGCCAGATGAACGGAGGATGGGATCTGGGTCGTGATGCCGTGATAGGAGAGCGCACTGATGAGACAAACCGCAACGTTCGGCGCGCGGGCAGCAACGATGGCGAGATCGGGATGCTCAGCTTCCCGGACATTCGCCAGGCGGTAGAGACCGCGGCCGAGCTCGACTATTTGTCCCTGTTCACGCAGAGCGTATAGCGAGTCGGTGTGTACTCCGAGCGCGATCAGATCGCGAGTGCGCAGCGTTCCGCCCTTGGCGCGGAATGCATTGAGTGCAGCGTCGAGGTCTCTTGTCTTCATGTGGGTAATAATAGCACTACTTATTTATAAGTAG